>Ga0157364_1001919_pt1 | contig 18567 bp, 11 predicted proteins | sample AttsexASBM2_FD_111476 | JGI IMG/M metagenome (GOLD analysis project Ga0157364, IMG submission 111476) | Fungus gardens microbial communities from leaf cutter ant in Ribeirão Preto, State of São Paulo, Brazil - Atta sexdens ASBM2 | ecosystem: Host-associated > Fungi > Mycelium > Unclassified ...
GCGCGCGCGCGCGTTTTTATAAAAATTAATACTTTCATTTCTAATTATGTAATATATATCTTTATATTAAACAGAAAATTGCAATAACAATATATATTTCATAATTTTTCTATCAAAATATACAAATTTTTGTAACATTATTGTGACGTAATGTGATAATATCACACTTATATTTGCATTCACGGTAATATTAATTTTACATTTGTACACATAACTTATACAAATGCATAATTCGTTACTGAATTATTACATAAATATTTTTACGAATTAAATTTCGATTGTAAATTTGTTTTTGCAAATTATATAATTACTTTAAAGAAGAATAATTTTATTTGTAAATTGTTATTTACATGTGTAAATGTACATTTTTAACAATAAGCCCCAAAATTACTAATAATTATTGTAATTTTATCTGAATTTTTTTATAATGTGATAAAATGAACATGATAAATTAAATGTCGGTAACTGATTATCAATTAGGGAGTTGTTACTTTTTTAATAGATACATCAATCAATCATCTCGCCAAATCTAATTGGTAATTTTCAGAAAAAACTTTGACGTAACTAAATCGGCAAACTCGTTAATTTTACAACGTTTATGAATATTTTACTCCAACGTCGTACAATTGCGCCATATATATATATATATGCTGCAACAAATTTAATCAAATATTTCTCTTAATTCGCATAAAATCCTACATACGGAATAATTCTGGATTCAGGAAAATAAAAGGTTTCTATCAGCGTGAAATCGTATGCGTGTGCGTACACGAGCGTGCGTGCGCACGCGACATGTTTGAGCTTTAGCGTATTATTGTAAAGAGTTCCATTATCACGGTGGGGCAAATTTGAAAATGAAATAGCGTAGCCGCCGGCTGGAACTTTGGTCAACGCTAACGAAACAATTCCGGCTTTCTGGCCGCACGGGAAAAACGTATTATCATGACAGAGTTAGTTTCTCGCAGTGGTCGCGCACTAAATTAACAAATCACCGCTTTTTGTACTCAGGATCCAGTTGGTACTTCAAATACCACATGTATTTAACGCTAAAAAAAAAATACACGGTTTTCTCCTCCGAATCAAATTTTCAAGAGTTTACATATTTTGCATTTAGAGCTGCATTCTCGATGGTGTTTTGCGCGCCTTGCACTTCCAACGTGTTTCACAGAATATCTCGTAATTTTCATTTTTTGGTTTTTACGGGTTTATTTTTATACCTTGAAAGTTTGCTATTATGAGAGAAAGGCTCTGGCCACTTTTACAGAGTCGTTATTTACGTAATGCAAATCATGCAAAATTGCACGATACGCCATTAGGAAGTGGCATAAGAAAAGTAATCAAATTTTGTGTTTCCATCTCTTAAAATGTATTATTAATTACATTATTATTATATAAAAATCATTATTATACTGAAAAAATACGGTTTTGTGTGTGTTGAAATATAAAAATTTAACTAGATATAGATAAAAAAATTGTATTTAAACTATCGAAATAATTATAGACCGAATCGATATAACGCTTGAATTGTTTGTTGAATATCACAGAATGTTAAAACTTCGCATCATTATCAGCAATACTTAAGGATATATTAGATATATAATTTTTGCAGAAATTACTGGAATTGGAAATTTAAATTTTCCATATAAAAATGAATGTTATATACATAAAATAGTTCAATAAGATCAATATTACTGCTAAATAAATTATATGTATAATGTATTTAGCAGTATAATTTTATATTTTCAATGAAAATGTTATTTTATATTAAATAAGTTTCTTAAAAATCATATCCACTTCTTATTAAAATAATTTTTTTTATTCTAAATTACTATCAAATTTTTTGTATTATTTTCATACACAAATACAATATATATATATATAGAAAAAATTTATTTTTTCATAATTTTTTAATTTTATTTAATTAAAATACCTATATGTAATACGTCCTTAAGTGTTCTACATAATTATTTTGATGGTCTAGCAAAATTATTTATGGATCTGTTTAATTAAATTTTTAGATACCAGCGCATAATCATTCTTTCCTTGTTACTGATCTATTTTTCCACTCAATGCCGCTCTCGTGTTTTACCATTCGAGACGAATTTATCGGCCACCGCGACTATCCATTCTTTTGCGATCTCGAGCGCGGCTTGTGCGGGAAACTAAAATTCACCAATGGACGACGTAGACTCACAGTTTTTATCGCTTCTGTGTTCCAGGCTCCTTCCAGGCACTAATACAGTACGCGGACATGCTGTCGGCGCAGACCGCTAAATTCGTAAGTATCCACTTGACTTCGCTTCCATTCTAGCCGCCTGGTGCGTCCTTCCTTCATTTCATCCTTCCGCCATCGGTGCGCCGTTGTCTTTCTCTTTTTTTCTTTGTACATTTTTGTCTTCTCTTTTTTTTTCTTTTTTTTTTGTCCCTCTTTAGTTACTTTTTTCTTCGTCTCCGCCGTTACGGCGGTGCTTATCCGTTGAGCTCCCACGGGACAGATCGAAATTTTCTGCGGAATATCTCGCGTTGGGAAAATATTTTCCGAGATCCGCTCATCTCGACGAAAGCCACGGCGTGGAGCTTAATTGCCGGAAGTAAGCCCGATGAATGTGTAATCAAAAGATTGATGGCGGAAGAAGGAATCCCGTCGAGGATGGAGAGAAAGGAACGAGAAGATCGCGCGGTTACGCCCGATACACGGTATTTCCCCGGATTTATGGAAATATCGGCTGCTTTGCAAACCAAATTAATTCTTGAAGCAGATGCGCGATCGATCGTGTTGTTCTCGCTCTGTTCCTCGCACTGTTCGCGCGAATATCAATAATGTAGACTTCGGTTATAGCATTGTATCTCTTCGTAAAAAAAAAGGAATATATTAGACCTTCAACTTTATAATAATCCCCGCGTAATCGTTTAACTCGCAAGATTTAAAGTTCCACATTCTGATGATAACTACTTGTATTTTTCTTTTCTTTCAAGGAGGTTGAGAAAGCTGTAGCATTAAACTTGCCGCTGTTTAAGGTACTACGAGTTGTGTCTCTGCCGTAAATTTTGTTTTACCTATAATTCCCTATGTAATTATTTCGTCCCTGTAATCATGAGTTAAAGTATCCCACGTGTCCTGACGATAACTATCTTTCTCTTCTTGAGGAAGTTGAGAGACTTGCAGCATTAAAGCGGGCACTGCTTGGAAATAAAAAATGGAGAATGTGCGTGTAGTTTCTGTTCCGAGACTTTGTCTATTATGAATATTACAACTAATTTCCGCTATATGAATCCGTCTATATCACACAATTCCCTAACAACGCACGTTGTATTATAATGTAGAACACCTCCGCAAAATTAGTTTCACTCTGAACAATTTAGGAAACGAAGAGAATTTCATAAACTCTCTTTCTCAAGCAAAAGGAACCTCGAATTAACTCTTTCAGACTCCTGACCGTAACTGTGTACGTTAAGTTTGGCTTTCTTTTTGTTGATCTAAACAATTTTTCTTTTCCCCTCGTTTTTGAAATCTATTGTACATATTATGATTTTATTATACTCGACTTCTCCCAGCTGTCTTATGAGTGTTTGCGATACTAGATAACTTTTGTGAAGTGATGTGACGCAACCCACTTCGCCGGTGTAAATACCGAAATGTGTGTACTAATTTTCTCTGTTATTCAATCACTATCATTTAAAGTGTCCGCCACTTATGTCCATTTCAATGTAGATTAACTTTAATCTCGCGTTACTTGCTGTTTACCTTTTTCTAATTCTCAGAACTAGAAAAAGATACAAAGTAGATAAGTTAAACCAAGATTAAAGTTACTCTAATTGGTAGAAATGAACATTATTCAACAGGAATTATTCAAGAACTGGTACAGAATACCAAGATATCTCCATCTTTATTTCAAGATTCGTTTAAAATAGAACGGAAATGACATATCTAAAAGACATTTTATAATGATAGGAAAAAACAAGCAGATTTGAAAGGATTAACGAGATGCGGTTGCAACCATTTCATGACATTCGTACTTGGAAATTACATTAGGAATTAACTATGTCAACGTATTCGCGTGCGGGATATGTTGCCGCGTTGTTTTACACCGGCAACGATAAGTCATCGCGAACGGAAACTCGCCAGAAACTTCCGTCCCATCCCCGTACTACATTCGAATCCACTACCCCTGTTCGAAAGCCCCTCTAGCCCTCTTTGTGCCTCACCACCCGTGCCATAAGCTCGACGCCGCAAACTAGTAAACCTGTGCGATGATCAAAGGGAAAATTAATTCGCTTGAAATATACCGGTTCCACCGCGAACCAACCCGGTAGCGCGCAAGACAGAAAATTAATTTAGCTTTGTTGCGGATATCGCTCTTCTCCGATTTTCCTTTCCTTTTCCTTGCTCATTCTACTCGCCTTTCTTCTCTTTCCTCTTTTTTTTCCCTCGACGCGCGTGCAAAAGCACGAAACGGCAACGTCGCTTCGGCTATCAGTTAGACTCTTCGAATTTTTTACGCAAACGCATAAAATAAATCTGTTCAAATTATATGTGTATGTATTTCGAAGATCGAAATTCACATTTCAATTTAGGATCAGTTTAATTGGAAACTTTACTTTTTTTTGCTAATCTTTCGAAAAGTTAAGGGAAAACATGTTGTTCCATATTTATAAATTCCGATTCTTTCGTTTCAATTATACATACATAAAGAAAGATGCATACTGTATTCAAATAATTGATTAATTACTTGTTTTAAATATTTCAAAAATTCATATTTCCGCAAATTTATCATAAGTTCATCACAAGCAAATTAAATTTATTCAAAATATACTTTGAATTCTATAGTAAGTTTATATAACACTTTAATCAAGATTATTAAATTAAAACAAATTCGATTTGCTTATTATATAAAGTTTTTTCAATGAAGTTTTGTGACATTCTTTAAAAGAAAACTAATTCTTGTTTCGAGCATATGATAATGAGTTTTTCTCTAAAATTTATAAGTTTAATTATATTTTAAAACTATTACTAAGATTAAGATAATTCTTTATTAAAAGTATCTTAAAAGATTTACTTAAAAGATAAAAGTAAACTAATTGTAATCATTTTTCTTAATATCGGAATGATTTTGATATGTGTAACCTTTTTTTGAATATTTTACACTACCGCCACTAAAAAAATAATTACTCAACAATCGAGATTTAAGAATACATTTTAACTCCGAATCTTCTCTACTCTCTAAATCTGAATCAGTGGATAGTCATTAATTACTCAATGGCATACTTGGCACTGATAATCAGTGAAGTTCAACAAAAAAGGAAGAATATTTGAGCATTAATAATTAAAATACTGATATTTGCATACAATATTTATTAATTTCAATCTTCCAATACCATATTCATTGAATTTAAGCACTAAAACAAGATTAGTTAGATCACGTAATAAAAATTAGCTAAATTAGGGATCTCACTGATTACCAGTAACATACTTGGCACTGATATCAGTGATCCACTGATTCAGTTATTCACTGATTCAGATTTAGAGAGTAGTTGAAATTGGAACGGTCTTTTGTTTAATTACGGATCTCTTTCGAAAAGCAAAGGAAAACATGTTTTGTATTTGCAAAAATTGATTCGTCTCGTTCTTGATTATGCATTATCAGTGTTCTCTCGGTTATGAATAAATCGCCTGAGGAGCAGAGTGAGAAAGAGGGAAATCGGCTGGCGCGCCATGCGCGCACGCCTGAGGCTCGCAGCGCGGGCCGACCAGCTAATTATGTACGAAATTCATTAGCCCGTGTAAATATGGAGCGGTCGGGTGTATATACACCCGCGTGATACCCCGGGGGATACGCGGACGCGCGGCTTCGTCGCGCGCAATGCGCACCATGCGCATTGCTCAAACAAGCGACCTGGATCCCCGCTTGTGTCCGTATTAAGCGCACGAAACGTTCGTGCATGATATATTGCAACGTACCTACATTGGATACGTCTCAGAAGTACTTGGATTAATTGTGGAGGATGTTGATTAGCGGAAACCTCGGATCTAATCTGAGAAATCAGACTCGTACACGGAAAGAACGCTTTTACCAACCGAAGCATCTGAAAATTTAGGATACGTTCCGTTTTTATGCTCATAAGCTATAAGCATCATTTATTCTTATTTAATATTGATAGACAACAAGGATGAATTGACAAGCGCTGTAAGCGTAAAACAAAACGCACTCTTGGAAATCTAGATCCGAAATAATTTTATTAACTATCAAAATAATTGTTACGTATTACAAAATTGTAAATTGATTATGTAGTTGAAACTGATTACTAGAATTTTTTGTAGCATTGCTTTAATTTTCTACACTGAAAAAAATAATGGTCGAACGAAATTATTTTTAGATCTATATTTAACGAAATTTTTTAATATTTTAACAAAATCGTTCTTTTTATGTACTTCTCGTGAATCTCGTCGCAAGAATCGTCGTTAAAGATAGAATAGAAAAAAGATTTTTTGGAATTCTTTAAATTTGTTCAGCGTTCACACCTTTTTTTGATCTCTCAAAACTTTTTCGCTTATAAAGCTAACTTCTCTTTTCGTCTTGATTTGTTGCAATGTATGTTTCACGAGACTTTTATCTTTGAAACTAATAGAAAAATTTTGCTCCGATAGTATGATCCAATAGAACAATCCTTTTCTAAAAAAATTTAATATTTTTTAAATCTAAATTCTATGTGTGTAATTGATATTCTATTATACTTTATAAAAATGGCATAATAGATAATTATAAATATTTCAATTTTATTGAAGTTTTAAATGTATTAAGCTAACGGAAAGTTATTTATAAAGCGACTGGATTTTTAAAAATATAAAAGAATTGACTGATGTTTGAGTCGCTATTGGTTCTGTATTCTGTCACCGTGTGTTCTGAGCTTAAATAAACATATTCTTATCTCGATCTTCTCAAATCACAAAGAAAATTCTATAATTTCTTGTGCAGTCGCTCGATGGACAGAACGTCTACAATTCTTGCTGCACGCTGCGCATCGACTACAGCAAGATGCAAAATTTGAACGTTAAGTACAATAACGACAAGTCCCGGGATTACACTAATCCGAATCTTCCGACCGGTGACGCTAGTCTGGATGCGGCATCGCTCGCTCTTGGCGGCGAATTGCTACTCATGGGTGCCGGTTCTCAACCGCGTGCCAGAATACCCGGTGAGTATTGTAAAATTCATACTTGAAATTTTCGATTTCAATCACGTTTGCCTTATCAAGTGAATCGCTTTTAATTATTTATGAGCATAAGTAAAGACCGTGACATTCGAGCTAGAAACACATAAAAAAATATAAGACAATAAGACTTAAGCAGAGTAAGCGAATCAGCTAATCATAATGAAGAATGTAAAATTCTCTACTGTGATTGGTTAATTAATTTTATAAAAAATATGTGTCCTTATTTTTTAAAAAACAACATAAACACTCATCAAAATCAAAAAGGGACACTTCCATTGGTTATCTTGTGAGTTTATTTTGAAATAGAAATTTTATAAATATTAAAATGTTGAGACTACAATAGTTTTTGATAGTTAGAATAAGAGCTTTATGCCTAAATTCTAAACAAAATTGCAAGATTTGTAACATTCTCGTAAGATTTATAAAAATTTTGAAGTATTTATACCTTTATACGATATTTTTACAGGCAGCTTTTTACTAGCCATAAGATTTACAAAAAATCTTAAATATATACAAATAATCTTATGTCTTACGATACATACGCATAAAATTAAAGAATACTGGTTATAAGTTCTTACAAGTTTTACGAGAATAAGTTACGAGTCTTACGATTTTGCTTAGAATAGAATTGACCTATTAGTTTTTGAATAATAATAGTTATAATAATAATTACAATTTTAAAGAATTATGTATTCTCGAGTTTCAGTATTAGGATTTCCCTCTTGAAATTATTTCAAGAATTTACCCTTAATTATTGTTATGGTCTTTACGGAATAAAAAAATGTGCGATCTGAATGTTTCATTATATTTTATTTTCTAGTAGAGACATTAATATCATTTTTATATTTGTTATTTAGCAACATGCAACTTCGCGTACTAAGAAAATTTATTTATGAAAGATAAAGAAATTATTATAAAATAATTCGTTTTAAAATAATTCATATATTTTTCTAATTTTTTTTATCTGTACAGAAACTTGAATCAATAAAAAAACAATAAAAAGTTAATTTAATTATAGCATTATACATCTATTCTGCACACTATCAATCATTTTATTCTCATTAATTACCAACTTTGAAAATATTGCTAGATACGTTCAAATTTATCTCATAAAACTGTTTAATAAAATATTTATTTAATTCGATAATTTATCTAATGTAGACAAAATAGAGTCACTCATTTTTTTGCTCGATCCTGTGTATATATACAATGTATATATACATTTTGTGTGTGTGTGTGTGTGTGTGTGTGTGTGTGTGTGGTGCGCGTGCGTGCGTGCGTGCGTGCGTGTGTATAATATATACATATATCCAAGTTATATACATATGTATAATGCATATGTACATTATACAATGTTGAACAGACCACGTGCGATATGTGATCGATAAACACATTACGTGGACAATTTTGTGCAGTAATGCTCAATAATAATTAAATATAGTTATATAGTTCGCATTCAAAATTGTTTTGCAAAATTCATCGTTATTAAACGCTAGCAAAATTCGACCGAAGTAATTCTGAATATTCCACGAAATGTATAAGCGATGAATTACATTACTCTTACACGATTTCGTGTAATAATAACCTGATAATAGTTGAATATGTATTCAGTAACTCATGACAGGCGAGCTTTACGGGATTCATCGTCGTTAAAACATCTATTCCAAATGAATTTGAGACGTTTTTGTGATTTTTATTTAGCTAACGTAAAAGCGGAGCTTTGTAAAAGGTATAATTGAAAGGTTGATCGGCCAATTAACGGCGTTACGTTTATCGGAATTAATTACGTTAGTAGTGATACCGATTTTACGTCATTCGGACGTCGGACTGAATTATTATTATTATCTCACGATGGTAGAAGCAATTTGCTGGCGTTTCGAACTACATTCTGTCCGCTACGTGCACCAGTCGGACGTTATTATTTCCTCGGGTAAATTAATTAATTAGTATAAAGTACTCGGCGGACGATCCGGTTCGCCGAATCGTCTGAATTTTTGCGTTTGTATCGCGGCGACAACGGCTAGTTTAAATTACACGCTCGGCCCGGCGCTTGTTTGGGTTAAATTAATTTCACGGCGTTGTTGTTGGTATTTAATCTGTAACAATGTAATCCACTTTGCGTCCTATCTCGTTGCGCAAACAGTCCGTTGATGACTGAGGATTGAGGTGATCTCGTGACGGTCGGTCTCCGAAAATCACGATGAAGAAACGCGATTAATTACATGTCGAGAAGATCGTTCACGTATCGACGGAAACGACCGTTGAATCGCGAGACATCGTAATTAGAAACGGCGTTTTACACTTGGATTTTATGAAGGATTTTACGATTCCAGAAATTCTGGAGACAGGATCACGTTCGGTCTTCGCGACTTGTATACTTTCTTTTCTTTCTTTTTTCAATTTTTTTCAATTGCAATATCGACAATGATAATAATGTCGTCTGAACTTCCTGAAGTAGAGTCCATTGCAGGGGCACCGGGTGTGCTGCCCACGCCCTTTGCGATGCACAGTCTCGCTTCGCCTTTGGCCGGGCCTTATAACGGCGTACCTCCAGCTGGCGGACTTGCCGGCCTCGGCGGATTCCCTCTTGGTGCGGCTGGTCTAGGTGTCCGGGTCCAAGGAAGCGCGCAAGCATCGGCTGTGCTACTCGTCAGCAACCTCAACGAGGAGGTAAGTATTTCAAGAAACCTCAAGTTTCATCCTGATTCCGTTCTCCTCGATACATTGTTCTCTAAAAATGAGAAACTGTATAAAACTCTGGCGTGATATACACGAAGAAAATTCGAGAAAGATTTTGAAAAAATTGAAAAGTTTATATCTTTATTCGCGACTGCATTTAAAGATCTTCTGGCAAATTATCGTAATTATCCAGAGGTATTCTCTGTTTTCTACATCCGGAAATTTTCTTCGTGTATCACCTTCCTATCAACCAGAATTGCATTGAATGCAGAGGAGATGGAAGATTTCCGTTTCCATTGAGTCGTGTTCGTTTAACTCTTTGTTTCGATTTACTATTTTGTATTATAAAAATCTGCGCTTTATTCATGTAAAATTTCGAAATTGTCGAGATCAATCACATCTTGGCTTGGACGGGATCTCTTCAGTTGGAAGAGAATCAGTTCCGACTAAGCGTACGAGAATATAGCGTAGATTTCTAGACACAACGATGCACTGAGGGAAAAGTGTTTGGTATTTGTGATTATAATTATATGGTCAAATACTTATAATTAGTTTATTACTGCTAATATTAGTAACAATAACATCGTGTTACAAGATTTCTGTTTTTTAACATCTAAATGATGATTCCTATATATGTTTAACTGCTGAAAAAGAATATAAGATTAAGAAAAGTTCCAATATATGTATGTATTCTGAGAAATCAAACTTTATTTAAAAAAACCTAATAAATTAAAATTTAAAACAGTTTAAACTTTTCCTTTTATCTTATATAGAATAAAAACATAAAAATTATCATTCAAATGTGATTTCAAATAAATAAAAACTCTTGTAAATTAACCCTTGTAATTCTTGATTTTAAATATTTGTGTGCCAATAAATTTCATTATTTTAATATATGACTTATAGTTGTATGTAAATAATAAAAGGAGCTTTATATGATTGTATTTATTTTTGTGTATTTTAAAAAACATTTGAATCTCTTATAGTTACATTACATTTATTACGAATACTTGCGTTATTATACAAGAAATTTGGACTGAAGTTTCTAAAATTTGAGAGGTGGTGAAACTTTTTTGGAAAGAATATTCTTTTTTAGTGTTAAAAAGCTTATAAGAAACATTTATTACTTGTTGAGAAAACAGTTGATCAAAATTTATTGTGTTATATTTACTTTTATTTGAAAAAATAATTGGTCTTAAAAATAATTATAAATTCTAGTTAAATTATGGTAACTGTAACTATTTTTCTCTCAGTTTACGTATATTTAACGAGACGAAGTGTTAAATGATGCACGCACACAACAACGGGGGTGTTACGCGAATCGAGTAGATCTCGAGCACTGAGAGAAGTAGGCCGCCACGTACGAATAAGTGTGTTGTATGCGAATAATATATCTGTTGTATGGCATCTGTCGTCTCTATGCAGTGTGTATGCGTGTGTATGGGCGTGTGTATGTGTATTAAAGCCCCTGATCCGCCGTATCTTTGTCACGAGAACATTCAATCGTCTTGCCCGGTGCGACACACGCACACATACGCGCAACCGCCTCTTCTCTATCTTCTCTGTACCATCTCACTTTTCCCTCTCTATTCTCTTCTCGTTCCCACCTCTCGGGGTCTCGTACTCCTTGTTATATACCCTTAAGAGACCGCACGCTATTTCTCTCAGTGTGCGACACGCGGGACCAACCAGCCCAGTCAACCTCCATCCGGTATATACGCACGTGCATACACGTATAATTACACAGCCTAACGAGCGAGTTACAACGTAGTGCTACGTAGGCGAACCCCGCAATTTCTCGACTCTCTGGCTCGATCTTTCCACCAGGTTGAGCTTCGGCTGATTTCGCCAACTGCGAACTTCAAGACAGGAGATTGTCTTTGCAAGCTCGACAATATGCATACATTCAAAATCGATCGTTAATGTCTAGGAGAATTTGTAATCTGTATTTACGTTTGTTAAGAGAGAGATGGAAAATTATCACAAACATTACCAAATTGACAAATATTTTTTATAAATATATAGAATAAATTTAGAATAAAAATTTGAAACAATAAGTTAAATTGTTTTAGAATTAAGAGAAAAATGCTTGATTTTTTTATCTTTTTTTATTTATTTGAAATTAGGAACGATTCTCCAAGATTCTCCAATCGAGTAGGTGGAAAAATCGAGCCGCGATGCGTATGTGCCCTGTTTCGTCACGAAAACTTTGATTCTGTCCCCTACTTGCTCATTTTCGAAACACATACAAATCACTCCAACGTGTCACCATCCTGCGTCCTAATTAATTCGTAGCGTCGTCGACTAAACGACGTTACTTCTTGCAAGGCAACATTTATCGCGACATTTACTTTCTCATACTTTGGCTTACAATATTCCGTGAATGAATATTATATTTTAATATCTAATTTGAACAATTCTATGCTTTGTTACGGGCATTTATATATGCCCCAAGCTATAAGCTCCTGCATACGAACTTAGATGTTAGCGTTCGATAAAAACGACGAACATTATCGCGTAAGAAGCTTCAACGGGATGATGAATGTCGCCTCGGCAAGAAACTGTGTGTCGACGTCACACTTCGCAGCTGCAACTTGTCACTACTGTACTATAACTGTGTGTACTACTATCGTTGTGTCGCGCACAAGCCTCGCAGTCTGACGATTCTCAATCGTCTTCAATTTTTGCAAAAGAAAAAAAAGATAAAGACCACGCGTTTCGATCGAAATTTATTGAAAAATTAATCATGTGGATAATTACATATATCTGTATACATACTATGTATATAAGTATACATACTATATATATAAGAAAATGTTTTTTCTTCTTGTCCTAACAATTTTGCACGTAGCATTTCTTTTTCGTAGCTAGTGCGACTTGAAAAACGCGAATCTTGTGCGCACATCAACACTATACATTTAAATCCTATTATACTCGCTGACTACTGACTGGACTCTGTCTGTTCTCTGTGTAGATGGTCACGCCTGACGCTCTCTTTACCCTGTTTGGTACGTCTCCACATTTATATTATTAATTATATTACATTATTAATTATTATATTTACACCCTCGCGCTCTCACACCTACGCAACACATTACACGGACGCGCGATACGCGACACATTACGTCCCGGAAATATTTCGCTGTACGCGCGAATTTAATTGAAATAGAAAAAAAGAAAAGTGATAGAAAATGGCAGATGAAGACATTCGTCTGAACATTTTTTTTTTATTCGGTCACATAGTCATATCTTCGCGATAGAGACGAACAAGACAAACGTGTTACACGCACAAAACGGAACATGCCAACGTAGAATCTCTTTCATACGATTGTCACGTCCGAGATTTACGTTTCATACTGAAAAATAATAAAAGAAAGAAAAGATCTCTTCCTTCTTCCTCGGTTTTATTTTTATTTCACTTTATTTTTTTTTTTGTTTTATTTGTATGATTTTTTTCACTCTCTTTTTTTCTTTTCGGCAACTCACAAAACTCGAGCATCGTCATTCTTTCCCTCTCGTCATGTTTTACTCTCCGTGAAACATCCGCCATAACTCTGATTAACGTTTAATCCGTACTCTTTCGATATTTTCGTGATTTCAACTTATTTTATTACTACAAGCTACTCCATTCGCAAAATCATGATCACCCGTCATATCGTCATCATCATCGTCATGCCGCCATATCGGCATCGAACATGTTCTCTCACAAATCTCCATTTCCAAGCTCTTTATACAGATTATTTCATTCATATTTTATTAATATCAGTTCCACACAACCTTTAATATTACATAAGCTTTCGCTTATTTTACGTAATTCCATAGGAAACTCACTATTAACGAGGCGTAGCGACTCGGCTGCGGTCATGTTTCTCCTTTCCGTGAGCGATTGTTATGCAGATTTTCCCGGATAATTGCAGACGAACGTACAAAAGTCACGTACTGCGTTACAGAGCGCGTTTTAAAAAATTATTAAAAATTTTCTGTCCGTCCCGTAGACATCCATTTTTCGACTTTTAGCCAGCAAAAATTTCATTCATTTCGCTCGGCAGCTACGTAATATCGAAAAATGTAAAATTTAAATGAATTAAACTTCGTGGAAACACATAATAAATTGTTGTTTCGTTGATTTTTAATGCGTTTTATTTTAACAAAAATTTACTGGATTATGAAGATTAATAATTGCAAATTATTTATTGACTAGTTTATTTATTTTCTAGCTTTTCTAGTTTTGTTAGTAAATTATTATTAAAAAAGAAAATGTTACATAAAAATGATGTGCATTCCGAAATATAAAAGTATCAAGGAGACTACTAATATGAATAATTACAATTTTTTATTTTGTAAACCGTGTAACTTTGTACTTTGAAAATAAAGCTTCTAGCCGAATCGCTCGCCTCTTGCATGTCCCGATTCTTAGATCCGATCGTACCCCGATTTCGATCGACTGAAATATTGTCCCGTTCATCTTCGATAACCCTCAAAACAGCCTCTCTAAAAAGAATATGCGGTTTGTCGCCACCAGAGTTTACTAAAGAGAAATTTGCGTATTGTGCATATAGGCGTTTACGGGGATGTACAGCGTGTGAAGATCCTCTACAACAAGAAAGACTCGGCACTAATACAGATGGCCGAACCTCATCAGGCGCTTTTAGGTGAGTAGACATTTTTTTTTTAGCTATGTGCAACGATAATTCGAAATTGCGTTTTGTCTTGTAAATAACTCATTTGTTTAACCTTCGACTACGGCAGGGTTGTACATTGAAAAAGTTTTCTGGTTGAAAATGGAGAAGATTCTGATCATATCAATCAGAAGTCAGTTTTTTTGACTATCTCAATTAGAAATTATAATGGACTCAATCAGAAAATTCTGATTTGTCCATTTTTAACCAAAATTAAATTCCAATTTAAAATGCAACCAAACTCTTTTCAGTGTACAATCTATACAATTAGAGCTATGAAGTTTTAAATTGTTGATAAAAACATGAGAGAGGAAAGAGAGAGAGGAGAGAAATTTCATTTATCAATAACCATAAAACCTACACATGACCGTAAAACCGCACATGATGCATTTTTTTCTGCTGGATTGCTTTCATTTTAGTAAATTATTAGAGTTGCATCATACACAGAATTTCTAATTTACTGATATGTAAGCAATTTGATAAGAAAAAATATATCATGTATCATAGACTTAAAACAAAAATTCACAAAGCATTTTGTACTTGAAACAAAACATTTTAAAATTTAAATACAGATTTAGATATACTTTTTATAGCTGCAGTTTTATATGCTGTTTAGGATCTTTATATAAAAAAAATTTTATATATATATATATATATATATATATATATACGACCCACTTTTTTATTGTGGGAAATTACAAGACACGGTTTCTTATTCCACAGCTATATACTGTAATTATGTTAACATCCGAACACATATCAATAGTTATTTAACATTGTTTAATTTATATAACAGCGCTAACCCATATGGACAAGTTAAGAGTGTTTGGAAAGCAAATCAAAGTAATGCTCAGCAAACACCAAACGGTTCAATTGCCAAAAGAAGGTCAGCCAGATGCGGGCCTCACGAAAGATTACACCAACAGCACTCTTCATCGATTCAAGAAACCTGGCTCGAAAAACTATCAGAACATCTATCCGCCGAGCTCGACCCTGCATTTATCAAACATTCCGTGAGTAATCTAACAATAATACATATTATATTTCGCGCTGCTTCTCTTGGACTTAACGACATTCAATTTACTCTTTCAGAGCTACGGTAGCGGAGGAAGAAATCAAGGATGCTTTCACTAAGAACGGCTTCACTGTGAAAGCTTTTAAGTTCTTCCCGAAGGACAGAAAGATGGCTCTCATACAAATGCCTAACATGGACGATGCCGTGGCTGCGCTGATCGTAAGTCATCATGTTGTCATTAATAAGCCCAAGTCGAACTGTGATCTGTCGAAAAGCTTATGCGGATCTTGATTTGCTCCTTAATTTCATTATAGCTGTAATTTTTATGAAAAAGATTATTATAAGTTTCTTGCCCAACTTTCACTTTGGAGGAGTTCTGTTTTTAAAATTCATTTATATAATTTTATTATTGTTATTTAAAAATTTTTCTCCCTTTAACATACAACGCAGTAATTTGTCTCTCGTAATTATCTCTTTAGAATTAAATTCATATTTTCGGTACTTTATTTTTACAGAATGGAATATTTTTCTTCTTCAAATTTCTAGTGTTATATTTATGGGCTTGCAATTTCGAGAATCAATCGGGTTTTTTGCTCAACAAACAAATAGTACTAAACTATTCAGCAATTCTCTGATAAGTAGTTTTTGTAATTAATTCATTACTTTTATGAGAAACAATAATCCTGATGTTCTGTAAAATAAAAATAAAATTTCTTAGGGCATCGAGTTTATAAAAAATATACATATCGATTCTCCTCACAACATGCCTCCGTATCTATCGCAAGTATTTTTAAAGAAAAAGAAAGTAGAACGAAAATACTTCAACTTTACTTAAAATCTAATTTAAAGTCAAATCCGTAAAATGTAAATTTCAGTTATTTGACTATAAAATCGATTCGTTCTTCCTCTTTTATAGAAAATGCACAACTATCAGCTTAGCGAATCCAACCATCTCAGAGTGTCGTTCTCCAAGAGCAACATCTAACAAGAATCGCCACCGCACGAGCAGCAATGGTACCAGCCATACGCCCTAGTTCCCCTTTGGTCACCCGCTTCGGTTTACGACTGATGGTCACGTAGTTGGATCCACTCGGGTGCTCGTCCGTTCCTGCGAGAGTCGCTACGCTATTGTTGGCCTGCACTGCGCGTGTAACCAATGCAGAACTGCGTCGTACTCGGACTTTGAAGCAGCACAAGCGGATAGGAGCTACCTCGTCCGAGCGAGCTTAGGATGTTCTCGAGGCCTTGCCCTTGTTGTTGGGACGTCTATATAGCACGCACTTATTTTCGCATCCGGTTGATTTTGACGATTTGAGGGGTGTTACTAGGGTGTTTTGAGATGTACCAGGGCTGCAAGCGCTCAAATTAAACGATGAAGAGGCAAATTCGCGACGGCCTTCTCGAAGGTAGTTTCCGGTGCTGGCTTTCGAGCGTATTAACGCGACAGTTTCATAATTTTAGAAATACGTGAGAAATTTAGAAACAGACAAGGATCGCGAGAAAGGAAAGGAGGAGAGAGAGAGAGAGAGAGAAAGAGAGAGAGAAAGAGAATAATAACGTGATTATTCTTATGAAAGCCAGGACCGTCGCAGAAAGAGAGAAACATAAAGAGAGAAAGTGAGAAAGAGAGAGAGATATGCAAAATAAAACAAAGAGCCTAGCAGCCAGGCATACATAGAGAAAGCATGTGTAAAAGAGGGAAGAGAGATTAGGATTAGACGGGAGCGAGGAAACAGCACAGTGGCGAACAGTCCTCGACTCTTGTACAGAGTTAATGCTAGGGAAGATAAGATATATTATTATACATGTAAAATTCATGATCGCGCGGCCCAAACCGCTACAGTGATTACGGTTAAGAATTTTTCAAAGTTACGTGGACACAAGGGCGACCATCTCGCGATAAGCGCGCGCGACGGCGTCCGTATATCGCAGTTCGGAAGTAGGTCTCCGTCGTCAACGTGCTCGTTCGATGAGCGGACTCGAGGAGAAATGCCAAGTGGGAACAAATGGACCGCGAGGTATCTCAAGACGATCGTCGTACGTTCACGCATGACGCGACGGCCGACTATCGTGAATCAGCAGCGTTTACCACGAGACAATCTTCATTCTTCTGATGACCAAATACACATGCGACCGAGCGTACTTCTTCGTGGCTTCCGTTCCATTTCGAGACATACGATCGACGAGGCCGACCGATCGAGTACGACGGGAACGACGTGTTTTAATTGACCGGGTATCTAAATAAAAAAATGGCCAATGTCACGGGACCTTTTGCATGCTTTCACGAAGTATTACTACTTCGCCGACGAACCGATCGTCCTCGTTGATTTTACGTCGCAAGATTGGCAGCGGCCAAAATTGAAGAGAAGAGCGGCGGAGCGCCGAATCGGCCTTCAAAATTCTTCCCATATATCCGTTATTATTTATCGCGATTGGTTGATCCATTCGTAAGGCGGAAGCGAAGCAATCAAAGTCATTCGTTGCGTGCTGAGAGCAATCCTAATTGAGGTATGTTACTCTGAACGTATCTGGCCCGCTCGACCTATGTTTTATGTTTCTTCGCGGGGCGTATTTCTCGCTCCCGAAGGTACCTGCAGTATTCTCGACTATCCGGCGAAGTCGAACGCTTCTTAGGGGAAGATCGAGCGATGCCTGAACGTTCAATGACCGAGGCGAGTTCTCCGCTCCGCAGATCCATGCGACGCGTTTGCGCGCGTCATTATACGGTCGTCACAGATGGCATTTTTATAATTTGTACGTTTGAGTTTGGAGATAAGTATTATAACGCACCCGCACACGTATCCGCGTCTTTACGAGACCGTACAATTATGCAGTTATACGTACACGGACACAAAACACACATACATTCATGCACGCGCCGCGCGCGAAGATAAATATTTCGACCGCCCTCTGATTTACACACACACACACACACACACACACACACACACACACACACACACACACACACACACACACACA
>Ga0157364_1001920_pt1 | contig 18562 bp, 11 predicted proteins | sample AttsexASBM2_FD_111476 | JGI IMG/M metagenome (GOLD analysis project Ga0157364, IMG submission 111476) | Fungus gardens microbial communities from leaf cutter ant in Ribeirão Preto, State of São Paulo, Brazil - Atta sexdens ASBM2 | ecosystem: Host-associated > Fungi > Mycelium > Unclassified ...
CTCACAACAATACAAGTTTCATACAACAGTATAGTTTGTAATAGCGTTGAACATGTCGAATTTTGTGCCTGGAAACTACGATTTGCGGACAGCATTGATTTTCTGTTACCATTTGAAGAAAACCGCTGCAGAATCGCATCGAATGCTTGTCGAAGCTTACGGTGAGCATGCTCTTGGTAAATCACAGTACTTTGAGTTTAAAAAATTCAAAAGTGACGATTTTGACGTGAGAAACGAAGAACGTGGAAAACCACCGAAAAAGTTTGAAGACAGCGAATTGCAAGAATTGTTGGATGAGGATGACGCTCAAACTCAACAACTCGCGGATCAATTGAATGTGACACGAGAAGCTGTCTCCATACGTTTGAAATCCATGGGAAAGATTCAGAAGATGGGAAAATGGGTTCCACAACTGAATGAAAGACAGCAGGAAAACTGAAAAACCACTTGCGAAATGCTGCTCGCCAAGTACAAAAAAAAGTCATTTCTCCATCAAATTGTGACTGGCGAAAAGTGGATATATTTTAAGAATCCTAAGCGTAAAAGATCATGGATAACTCCAGGCGAACCATCGACATCGACTGCAAGGCCAAATCGCTATGGACGGAAGACAATGCTCTGTGTTTGGTGGGATCAGAAAGATGTGATCTATTATGAGCTGCTAAAACCTGGCGAAACCGTTAATACTGAACGCTACCGACAACAAATGAATCAATTTGAATCAAGCTTTGTGTGAAAAACGACTGAAATATCAAAAAAGCCAACACAAAGTGATTTTGTTTCATGATAATGCACATACAGCAAAACTGATCAAGGAAACGATTCAGGCATTTGGTTGGAAAATACTTTCGCATGCGGCTTACTCACGAGACTTGGCTCCGTCCGATTACCACTTATTTGCATCGATGGGACACGCACTTGCTCAGCAGCGCTTGACTTCTTATGAAGATGTACGAAAATGATTAGATTATTTGACTCAAAAGAGCAACAATTTTTTTGGCGTGGCATCCACAAATTGTCAAACAGGTGGAAAAAATGTATAGCTACCGATGGGCAATACTTCGAATAAAATAATTTTTATCATTTTCATGCAACAAACGTGTATTTTCTATAAAAAAATTCCGGTTTCATATTTATATATCTGGTAGTTTAAAAATTGAAATCGAAACGAAAAGTGTTTAATAATAAAGAAAGTATTTAGTAGTTAAAAAGTAAAAATAAAGATGTATAAATGTATCGATTGATCAACAGTGATTGAACGAAAAATACGAGAAAATTATATTCTTGGCTCTGCAAAACAGTGTTGTAAGATGTGGAATAAACTCACGCATGAGCAGTATCAGTAGTGTACATATTTTACTATTATATAATTATCGTTACGCTCCTCTTATAAACGTATAGATAATAATAATGCATTAGAGATTTTATACAATCAATGTGGATAAGAGAAAGAGAATATTTATAAATATATTTTAAATATAATTACACATATATAATTACACATATTTGTAATTAATTTCTTATAGACTTTTTTTACAAAATATTAATAAATTTATTTATTCAAAATGATATAAAATTAATAAATTTTTATGTAGACTAGAGAATATTTAAAGTTTGGGGAGACGCTATTTGTATCATTCTTTTGTTTTATATCTAATATACGATAAAAATAGGAAAACACAAGCACTAATATCGTACCCAAACGCAACTAATATATGTTTAATAAATAGCATTTAATATATCATTATTTTTTACAGCAATAATATTAATATTGATTAAAGATATAAAAAAATCATCCGGACGCCAAGGAATGTCCTATATTGAATTTGAATGGATGTGCCGAAACCATTCATGTAATCTAAGCCGTAATATTCGCATGCGCAGATAGGTCCCGCCGTGGGATTTGTCCCACGAATCTTGCAACATGGCTGCAAAGTTACATATTATTTATCGGTGTATAGCCTTATAAAAGTCTTTTATGTCTGTTTGGAAATTGAGACTGCTTTTTTGTTTTTTATTAATGTTTAACCTCCGAAATTAATCTTCTGCCATAGTAAACTTCTACTATAGCATTCTTCATCTAAAATTTTTAGATTGTCCTACTGAAAATCATGATCGAATTTTAATCTATGTTCTGTTATGACAAATCCGGCAGACGTGTTCTATGTAATTTCGATTTTCTGAAATTCTTGTTTTTAATTGTCTGCCCGTTCGTCTTACGAACATGTTGTACAGTTATTGCACATGATCTCATAAACTACATTATTTTTTGATAATTGGGGATGGAGATCTTTCTGAATATACATTTCTGTAATTTATTCAAGCTATGAAAAGATACTGACTTCGTTATTATTGATAAAACTTCTCGATAATTATTGCAAAAAAATTAAACTTGACTTTGACTTCGATGACCTTGACTTTATGTTGTTAAGATCATGACGCTGAGTAACCTCCAATAAGTTTTAGCCGGCGATCATTATTCGTCAAAAAGTTAATTAAACATTAACAAAAAATGTTTAAAAAAAATGTATCGTTTTTACATTAAGGAAAATTATAGATCCATGTAGAATCTCGCTTTATGTTGTTCTCCTCCTGCTTGGGAGCGCACGATTTCCGCGCGAAATGATTTTTACCCTATTTCTTTTCTGTTTAGGAGCGCTCGACTTCGCGGAAGCGACTCCCATTCTATCTTAATAATGATTTGCAAAGTCATACGTTCCCCAGCGGAGGGGGAAGGGAAGGTGGGGTAAAGTTGCTTCCGGTGAAAGTCCCCTATACACCCCTAAGTAGAGAGGGAAGTGAGGTGAAGGATTTCGGATCGATTTGCATATAAAGTCATACGTCCCTATGCGCTATATAATAACAAAAATGATGAGAAAATGTTTTGAAAGAAAATGTTTGTTTTTAAAGCAGGAAATCTATTTTAAAATAGAATTTCTGTTCTATACAGATTGTTTGAAATATTTTCTCATGTTGGAAAAAATGAGAAAATGCAGTACTAAAAAGTTGATAAAAAATTCTGAAAAAATTCGTAAAAATCTATGAGAAGAAAATAAACAATTTATCTGTTGCAGTTTTTCTGTAAAGCTGATAGTATTTGAGTAAAAAATTATTGAAGATCAATTTTCGGCAATTTTTAGCAATTAACATCTTGTTAACTATTGCGAAAATTGCAAAATGGTATATGACTTTTCTTCTCAATTTAGTCCATTCGACCTCTATGCGAAAGCTTTATCATTTTCCAAACCTGTATAGTACAAAAAAGATAAAAATTTTTTAAACTTCAATTGTTAATAACTTTTTAAGAAATGACAACTGTTGGCTAAAACTTGTTGGAGGTTACTTAGAATCATGATCTTGATAATATATGTCAAGATCAAGATCATCGGTGAGATTTAATCTTTTGCAAATTATTAACTTCTCAGTGCATGATGGAATAAAAGATACCGTAACGAAAATGAATGGTATATAGTCGTTGAATGACATCAGAGCATCTTTTTCTAACTTTTGCAGTATCAAGTCAGCAATGATGGATGAATCCAAAATGTTGTTTATAAATAGTATTGTCAAATAAGAAGTAAGTGGAATCCAAAATGAATCTCTTAATTTTATTTTTAACAATTAAAAAAAAATTGAAAATCTTTTTCAAAGAGGAACAACGACCCGATAAACAATCCACCCAATAACAATACTAATACAACTGCATCTTCTTCTTGGTTTATGGTACCTTTTATTCTATCATGCACTAAAAAGTTTAATTGATTCAATAATAATGAAGTCAGAATACCTTTTCACAGCTTGAATAAATACAGATAATACAGAAATATATCAAGATTCAGAAAAAGCATCTCGAATTGTCAAAAAATAATGTGGTTTATAAGATCATGTGCAATGATTGTGACGCAACATAGGATAGACAGACAAACAATTAAAAAGAATTTTAGAAAATCAAAATGACATTAGTTGGAACATGTCTGCCCGATCTGTCATAACAGAACATAGAATTATTAAATTCGATTATGATTTTCAATAAGACAATGTAAAAATTTTTAGACAACGAATGATTAACAAAAGATTAATTTCAAAGATGTTGAACATTAAGAAACAAAAAAAAAATAGTCTCGATCTCCAAATAGACATGGAAGGTCTTCATAAAGGCTATATATCGATAAATAATATGTGTGATACTTTGCAGTATCAAGAATATAATTTTTTCGTATATCTTTCGTTCAGTATTGGTTGATCAAGACAGTCATACATATTCCAATTTTTTTACTTTTAAATGCTTTTCCGACTATCGTTTCGATTTTTTTCAATTTTTAAACTATGACGACACCTATGAATTCTTACACTATCATATACATATTGGCTATTACATTCAATAGTTAAACGTCCTCATATCATGCGAAAAACAATCAGAACTATTTGATTTTTTATCGAAGTGACGTATTTGTTTGTATTTTATATTTAAATTAATTATATCTATCATGTTTCCATCATGCCAGATTATCGAATTCACCAACAATTGAACTTTCAATCGTTTGCAAGCAAATTCGTATACTCTGTGAAGTACTCTCATCGACTATCGTATGTATAATTTTTTCTACAGTTATTCAATGTACAATCTACAATATTCACTTGTGACATCTGAAAAAAGCTCAAATCATCGAAACATACGTTGTGTATGTTACAATCATTGTTTCAAGTTTAATTTAATTTAATTATAGTCAATTTCTATATCGAAAAATTTTTAACTTTTTATTTGCGAACTTTACAATCGACTCTTACATGTCTTTTCCATTATTTATATTGTTAACAGTAATTATTACATTAAATAATTGAACCTAATTATTATATATGTGTCAAAACATTACTTATTTTAAATACGCTTAATTTCTATATGGCAATTTGATAAATAATTAGAAATTACAATAAATTCGCTGCAAACTTGACGAGATGGAATGAACTCGCTTTGCGTGGAAAATCACTGTGCGCCACTGAAGCGAGGGGAGGGAAGGGGAATGAAAGTCGCTTCGCGTGGAAAATTAAACACTCCTTGGCAATGGGAGGAGTGGGGTGAAATTCGCTTCGCATGGACAGTTGCTAAATACATATTAAAACAGAAAATTTTTGTTCTATATAGTAAAAAGAGATATCATTTTTCTTCTCAATAACTTTTTAACGAATAACGAGCCGCAACTAAAACTTGTTGAAGGTTACTTAGGATAACTTTAATAATATAACTTTGATAATATATGTCAGTACTCGCAAAGATTTACACATTTCGGGCTGATTCCGGTACATTACTCTCACTACTGCTCGAAGTTCGGTGGCCGAGTCACCAGGCGCTCACATAATACGTAACGCTCAGGAGCGTCTCTGTAATTTAAACGTACGGAGATTATATCTTACGTTGTAAAAGAAGTCTTTCTTGCAAAATAATTTTTATGTTCTTAAAAAAAATCAAATATTAAATTTTTTAAAACATTTTGTCATAATAATTCTTTTCTACCAGAAACCATTCAATAATGTTATAAATTTACTTTGAGAAGTTTATATAACAGATTTGCGAAAATTGAAGTCAGGAAATACATGAATCTGGAAATTCCGTTCTTTTTATACGAAGTCTTACAAAGTCTCATCAAGTAATAAAGATTTCGTATCGCAATAATTATTTTCTTCTATAAGCGAATATGATTTTAATTCTGAGTCAGGGCGTGTCACATGAGCGTCCGGCGGCTCGGCCGTTGAGCCTTGAGCGGTAGTGGGAGTTGCGCGCCGGAATCAGCTGGAAATGTACAAATCTTTGCGAGCACTGATATATGTCAAGGGCAAGGTCATCGGAGAGATCTCCACTAATGTGAACATTTACCGTATTTAATTATAAGATGATTTATGTGCGTGCGTGCGAGATCACAATTGCTTATTTATTTTGTAAAATTTTACAATATATTGTAATATTCTCCCTTTTATGAGAACAGTATCATCTTTATATAAAGTGACGTTTTCCTTTTGCGCTGTATTCTTTGTATTTGTACGCTATTTGATATGAATAAGAGACAAAGCATGCAACAATTTAATTTTGTAAATGTGTCATTAGAATAAAGATGAAAAATTACAACAGATATATTTTCAATGACTTTGAAAAAGGAAATCTTACGCAAAAGGGTAGTAATCGGAAAGTCTTACCTACTGCGACTGCTTGCCGGTGAAAGCGCTATACCATCCACGTGCACTGGATTGATTATATGCGTCTTTGCTACCATGAATCCAATCGCCTCCAATTTTGCTTTCATAGAATCGTGTCGAATCTTCCAAGAATTGTTGTCTCTTAAAGAGTACACAATAATGCCAGGATCAGTAATATCAGTGTCAGTAATATATGCCATACCGCCATCCTCGTGATCGAGAACAATGTCATTAAGGTACGCAGTTTTGCGGCGAACTACATATTCAGGGAACTGATAAGTACGAACTATTTTATCATTGTTCTCGAGATCAAGAATGACAAGACGTGGCGAGCAGTCGGCTTTGGATTCTCTGAGAGAATCCAAAGCTGTGGGTCGACCAGTATCAAGTATCCATATGCGACCTTTAAGATCGATTTCCATGCCGTGAATCATTTGAAATGCCGTGCAGTCACCCAATTTCTGCATATCCCAGGTGGGAAAAGCCTCCAATTTAGGTGATGTAATGCCGTTAATTGATTTCGCCGATGTCATGCCTAGCGTCACCGGCACGCCGTCTTTCCATCGCGGTAATGTCAGATACATTTTATCCTTCCAAAATTTCACAGTAGTGATGAAATTATTTGCTGGTATGTAATCGCCTCGTATTATAGCATATTGCCGCTCTTCGTCCGACGGCCATTGGAAGTCAATCGACTTCCATTCAAAAATTACTTGAAACAGCTCGTGGCATGATACTATGATGATTAGAAAACCCAGTAACATCAATCGCTTCATTATCATGAAATCGATAATGTCTTTGATATAATATCATTAAAAATATCTTTTTTCCCTTCTTTCTTCGCAGATCAGGTGCTACACGCCGCACAGTAATCTAAACCTGTTTAAGGAATTTAATAAAATGTTATTAATATATATAGAAACATTGATAATAAAACATTTTGATATTAATTAAGATTTGATATTAATTAATTTGATATTAATTAATAAAGATTAAAAAAACACAAAATTTTAATAAAAGCATTTCACGATACATTTCTTTGTAGTTTTAATTTGAAAGTAATAATTGTAAATCAAAATAGTAAACTGGTAATAATTATCGAAACTTAAAGAAATATAATATTATATATATAAATTAAACAATAAATAAAAGACTCCGTACTAATGTCCTAAAATCCTATATGAAATTGGGTCCCGATAAAATCAAATAGTTTTCTCATATGTTATAGCTTATGACCTAACTAAACAAAACATATAAGTTTTAGCGCAAAAAAACAGTTTTTGTGTTCGATTCACTTACAATCACTAACATTTCACCATAAAATACTCAATAACTTTAAACGGCTGACTTAAAACGGATAAAATTACAGTGTTTTGAAAAGGTCTCAAAGGACTATAAGAAAATGAAAGAAAAAATAAGGAGGCCTCAATTAAAAAGATCATAAGCTATAACATATAAGAAAATCGTTTGATTTTTACCGGGACTCTATTTCATAAAGGATATATATATGTGTATGATGATGATATATATGTGTATGTATATACATGTATATATACATATATGTATACATATATGTATATAGTATGAAGTTCTTTCTAAAATACTTTAAAATTCCGTTATTACAAATTTGTTTTCTAAAGTGTATAATTCAGTAACACAAGTTTACAAAAAAATATTTTTCATTAAAAAACGGTAATATATAATTCTAAAGGTTTTTACTAAAATTAAATAGCCCTTTCCTTAAGACGCTAATGTGGCTCTCTGGTTCTCTGATTGGTTTGTGACATCTTAAGACTGAACTTAAGATGGTCTTGAATATAAGAACTAACTATAAATATCGGCCTAAGTTTCTATCAAGGATTCGAATCGGGTCAGAGTCGTTGCCCGTGAGCATTCTTATGATAAAAATATCTCGAACCCTACTCAATAAAATTTTTAAGTAGTCCAAATGAGATTTGATGGGAACGATAAAAATCGAGGTTACTCGTATGTTGCCAACATCTGAATCCAAACTGTGCTATGCAATTGTGCTTATCAAACGTGATAATGTTGTGTATTTTCGCATGAGTATTTTTATTTCGTATGAATATTTTAGTATTATAATGGACAAAAATGAAGAAAAAAAGAAGCCGACTACGTGGTAACGAAACAAAATTTTAAAAAGTTAACTTTCTACCATTGGGCTGTGTTCTGAAAGTTGTGTCGAAAATTTTCTTTTTAGTTATTAAGTAGCACTGTAACTAATAACATAGGCCTAATTTCCACCGAGGGTTCGGACCGGGTCAGAATGTAAAAACCAACCAACTACAGCCGAGCATTCTTCTATTACAGTCGAATGACAGGGGAATGCTCGATTGTAGTTAGTTGATTCTTGTATTCTGATCCGATTCGAACTCGCGTGGAAACTAGACCATAAGATTCGTTCCGTAAGTGATCAATTGACACCGTGATTTCCATTTGCATCGGCTCCAACAGAGATGTTATTTATTTTTGTTACAGTATAATTAATTATTTATCATTATTCATATTTATTAAAATACTATTTGAACCATATGGAGCAAATATTGAACAAAGAATAAATTTAATTAAATAAAGGAATCCTATATTGTCATGCGACATGCAGAATTACAAAGTATAATGATAAAGATGATTTGTAATATTGATTATCATTTTTTATATTGATGTAATAATTAGCTTATATATACAGAGTGTTTCAGAACATTAAGGATAAACTTTAAGGATAAGAGATCTCAATAAAACAATCAATTTTTGTGTTTGTAAACTTATATTCTTTCCCTCTTTCCGACATATTTTGAACAACTGTATTCGATATTGAGAAAATTATTCAAATATTACAATATTAGAGTTATTATTTAAACCAGTTAGATGTTATCTATGAACTTTATATATAAGGCAATAAATAAGTCAACGATTATAATTCTAACATTTCGACTTTTAATGTGATCATCTTCAATGATACATATTAACAAAGAAATTGAACTCATTAAATTATACATTAAAAATAGCCAAATAATTCCTCTTTGTATGTAAACATAATTCAAAATAAAATGCATTTACAAAATTATCAGCCCAATTATATACTTCTTTCATTTCAAAAATATATGGTTCATTAAACCATGGTATTTCATGAATATTTTTATTAAAATAAGTCAAGTATTACTAAATACCTGAGTTAATCGATCTGTTATGTAAATTACATGATCGTCTTCATTTGTCATTAGTTATCATAGATCTCAAGAACGTTGTCTGCATATAATCATGAGGCTCGTAATTTTATAAATGCATTTTATTTTGAATTATGTTTACATATAAAGAGAAATTACTGTGCATTCAATTATTTTTAATGAAATTTTTAATTTAATCAGCCCATGGTTCAATTTCTTTGTTAATATGTATCATTGAAGATGATCACATTAAAGATCGAAACTAGAGATGTAAAAATGATATTTTTCACTTCGGAGCAAAATATCAAATAAAAAAAAATTAGTTTTTTATTGTAAATAACGGTATTTTGATTAAATTATATAAAATTCATGAAAAACATATAATTATTTCAAAATATATAATTATTTGAACAACAGATATTTTATATTTAAAAGCTAAATAAGTGACGTTATTAATACAGATAATACTTTATAAGCATAATAGACATTATTTTGTTGCATATTGGTTATAATTGTATTCTATATTTTATTATTGTATTATATGTGTATTTTAAATATTTTGAGACAACATTCCAATATAATATTAATTCAAGAATAATTCAAGATTCAATGAACGTTTCACTAATTTAAATTTAGAATATGTATAATTACAATCGCAGTATACAATATAAATTAATTCCTAAAAACTCCTTAATAATACAAAATGATTGGATATAACGGGACAATAGGAATCAAGCACGATAATTCTTGTGCAAACCAATATGGTTAACAAAATAATTTTATTAATAGTTAATCTGTTTACATATTTCGGCTAACTTTTGAGCCATTCTCAAAAACAGTATGATGTAATTACAAAAAAAATTTTTACGAATTAATTTCAATAAGCTACCTATTAACGGAAACTTTAATATAAAATTTGGTTATAACCAAGGACTCGGACCTAAATGAAATTTTAATCCAGTTACGGTCACGTAATAATCCAGTACGGTCGGAGGCTATATCCAATTTTCAGTTTTGGTTCCAATTCTTTTATCGATAACAGTCTTTTTCGATCTTTTTTGATTCCGAATCGAAAAAGTCCGAATTCCAAGCAAAATTTCGGTTTTTTTTACCGATAACGGTGACCATTTGGATTTAAGTACACATTCCGTGGACACTCTAATATTACTACTTAAAATCCATTTCCTTTTTATGAGTCTCCTGTAGTCACTGTGGCAACATTGGATCATAACGTTATAAGTGAGAAATAACGTTAAAATTTCTTGCATAACATTTGTAAATAAAGAGAATTTAGATAAAACCAAATAATGAGATTGCTTTAAAACACTTATAAAAATGGGCGAAGACTATCCTTATTTCCTTGACTTTTTCTGAATCAGTAAATAGTGGCAAAAGAAACGTGACATGAAAATAGGCTATGCATGCGCATTGAATAAATTTTGATAAACTTCTCAGTCTTCTTGTGTCTTTTACAATATACTGTCATGGGAGTTAAGTCATGGGACAGTCTTCATCTATTTTACAAGTGTTGTAAAAACCGACTAATGACTAGGCAAACATTCCTCTCTTTTTCGACTATAAAAGGGAAACGCATTGTTCACCATAACCGACATTCGGCCGTAGGATATGTATGATTACTACATTATGGAGACATATATGGCTGTAGACTGTAGTCGATGATCGTACATACCGAAAAGATTAAAAAATCCAAACCGAAAACTGGACTGAAACCTAATCGAAAAACATTTTCGGTCCGGGAACGTTTCGGTTCATCATCTAGCCTGCATAACATTTTGATTCGGTTATCGGTTTCGGTTCGACAAAAATAACGGTTATGATCCGGTTATTGGTTTCGGTTTTGGTCCGAATCCTTGGTTATAACGGACCGAGAGTCCGAAGAGGACTACGCGTTCGAAAATATTACAATTTTAGATGAGAAACTCCAGTACAGAAAGAGATTGGTATCAGAGATTCTATACGTCAGGAGACAGACGTGGCCTCAACCTGCAGACAGACTTGGAGAGACTTCCCAAGGCCTACTTTCCAAATGTAGACGAATAAATATTAGAGCGATGTTATTGCTAGCTAATCAGTGTACATTCTTTGTTATATTAAGATTAAATTATTAAAGATTCAGTTTTGGTTTTGATGCCCTGAAATATAATTAATATCAAAGTTTTCTTTCCTTCTTTTTTTCTTTTTCATTGTGATTAACATTTTAGATGTATTAAAAGCTATTTATTAATTTTAACATAATTGACATTAATTATTCGCTGAATAGTCAAAGACTGGTTTTTACCGATAGAATTTAAGTGTTTGCGATACGGTGATTTTTTATTTCAGTGAGCTACCTTCTATTATTTTACAATAAATCATTTTTGCTTCTAACAATGGCTTCCAAATTATCTTTTATTACAATCATCTATCAGAAATATCCGGTGATTGAGAGCAATAATAATGCAGAAGTCGGTGCGTTTGATCTTCACAATAATATATTTCAATTCTTATATACAATATCGATTGAACGTTTCAGTTCCATTCGAGCCATCTTCAGCGATGAAGTAATTATTAAAAGAAAAACAAAGAAAAAAGAGGGCTGCGAGCCAAAAATTATTATATAAAAACGGAATAAAGGAAGTACAAAAAAACAAAAGGGAAACGAAAATGTTTTAAGTTGAAATTTTAATAAATAATGCTAGCAATAGACGTTTCCATCGCGACCGGATCATTCTCAATAATAAAAACATACATAATAAATAACGGTTGGAAAATAAACAAAACATAATACAATAAATATTTCGCTCTCTAAGATAAACGTTGATAACATAAAATTAATTATCGTAACATTACAATTATAATGTATAACGGAAAGGACGCGAATGATAACTACTTGCAGTCAATTATTGTATGCTTCTGGTTGGTGTCAATTTGATAAAAGAAATGAGAATCTTTATAAGTGATTATAAGTGAATGGAGAACGCAAACATGAGTATGACCCTGTAGAAAACACATGTATATAAATGAAAATATAGCGCAAGATTGAAATAATATAACTGGATATAAATTATAATATAACAAATTTTTAACGTTAGAAAACGAGATGAACTATTAAAGACTAGCATACAAACAATGTAATATGTGAGATAATATATTCAGCAACATTAGTGAAGATTAAGATTGCTTAAAACATTTTCGTTTCCTTTTTGTACCTTTTACTTATCCTGTTCTGTTTTTATTGTATATAATAATTTTTGGCTCGTAGCCCTCTTTTTTCTTTGTTTTTCTGAAATTTATAAGCCTTATTACTAATCAGATAATACACGCGAGCGAAACTATGCGTTATACTCACGTTTATTTTCCTTTCATTTTTTCCTTTATCAAAAATAATTTTGGTGTTAATACTTGCAATTTACTTAAAGAACTATGTAATTTAGTCAAATTAAGCGCAAATTAGGGTCCGCATTAAATTTTTAAATTCGTGTTTCAAATTAGGTTTAGTTCCTCCATTTATACAAATTCACCAAGGTCAAAGATTTTTCACTTTACAATAGTAACTCATATAAACGACTTGAAAATATTCAATTAAAATTTGTGAAGACAATCATGCGACTAGAATTGAAGGATGCCTATTCCCATTTGCATATAATTAGAGTGCATATTTTTAATATCTCTAATATAATTCCTGTTGTTTTGCTAGCTTCCATAGATGATGAGTTTTTCAAATATTTAGATATATTACTTCTTATTTTCTTGAACAGAATAAAATACATAAGAACATTGATTGGTGAATAAAAAATCTAGTTTTTCTTGTTCAAGAAAAGCCCGATCTCATGTGTCTGTACTGTTTCAAATGATCTTTGTAACAATTTGAACAACAAGAATCTACTCACTATTTGTGAGGTCTCACACTACATGGGGCTCACTATTCTGATACTGAAAAAGTCTACATTCATCCAAAAGAATTTAGTGAAGCTTCTCCTTTAGAGGTATTATAAGACAACTGCTTTGTCAATTTAAGTAGTATCGATATTCCTCTCGAAGTTCAATACTTGTTACTAGGTGAAAAATTTAGTCTTCCTATCAATCAAGACAATAAAGAAAAAGTCCTAGTTGAATTCAAACATATTGAAAACGGTATTATTGATCGCCTAAGAATATACCCTAAGAATATTGTCAACTTCATTAGAAATATCCTATTCTCCATTCCTATTCTCAATAGATTTTATAACAATATTCCTTCTTCTAGTTTCAGTGACAGAATAATTTTAGAATGACTGCATCTCACTAAGATATTTATTAATCATCCTAATTTGCTTATTACCAATGCAGATAAAATCACTGTCGTGCTTGATAAAGATTCATATATATCAAAGATGGAGGAGATTCTTTCGGATGTTGACACCTATTCTATTATTAACAGGGATTCTACGAAAAAGTTGACACAAAACTTACGTGTGCTTCTTACAAGATGTAAGGCTGTTTCATCGATGAATTGACATATAAAAGATTAATGACTTCGGATGGTAATATTCCTAAAGTGTATAGATTGATCAAAATTCATAAAGTTAGTAACCCATTGAGAGTATATTGTATCATCTATAAACAGCCCTTTACTATTTTCTCTTCTTTTACACAACATAATTATTAAGAGCCACAAGCTCCTAGCCATATTAAAGACAACTTCTATCTTGTAAAGAAATTAAACGGCATGACTTTTGATTCTAATTATATATTAGAGGACGTTGTGTCTCTCTTTATTAATGTTCCTGTAGATTTGGCATTGAATAGTATTGAGAAAAGATGGGTTCACATATCCACAAAAATTAATATTTCAAAAGAGGAATTTGTTACTGTAAAATTTGGTTTGAATTCTACTTTTTTCACCTTTAATAATAAGTTTTACAAATAAGTTTTTGATACTCCAATGGGTTCACCTTTATCTTCTATCATTGCTGACCTAGTAATGCAGGATTTGGAAGAGATTGCCATCTCGAATTTACAAGTACATCCACACATTTTATTACAGATATATCAATGACATCGTTCTCACACTTCCATCTAAATACATTGACGATACTCTTATTATTTTTAATTCTTTACATACAAAGTTACAATTTACCATGGAGGTTGGCAATGACAATAGATTGAATTTTCTTGACACCATTTTGATTATTGACAATAAAGAATTATTTTCGATATCATAACACAAAACATATCACATAAACATATAAAATTACATTTTTGGAAAGGTTCCTGAATTTCCATTCCAATTCACCCTTTTTGTCATAAAAAAGACATAATCATTAGTTTCGTTGATATATTTGAAAATATTTCTGTTATCACATTCTCGGTTTCAACATAACAATCTTGTTGAAACTATTCATATTTTTTTAAATAATGGTTATCCTCTCTCTTTTATTTTTTCCACAATTGAAAACCGATTAAAATTTCACATATACAATAAACATGCTACACACAATCCACAAATCAATGAAAAATTTTTTACAGTTCTTTACGTTAAATCTATCTCCGAAAGTTTCTCACCCATACCTATCATGTTTCACTATAAATTTTCCATCACCAACACCTTGAAAAGTTTTATTAAGAGAGGAAAGAACAAGTTAGAATTGCTGATCAAAATATGGTCTATAAGATCTCATGTGATGATTGCAAGGCTAACTATATTGGTCAAACCAAGAGAAAATTAAGTACGAGGATGTGAGCATATTTTGGATAACAATAAAAAAACGAATTCTCTATCGGTCATTTCTGATCACCGTATAAATCACAATCACAATTTTAGATGGAATGAAAGTGAAGATATTGGACAGTGAATCTTCATATAATAAGAGATTGATATCCGAAATGATATACATAAAAAGACAAAAACAAGGTCAAAGACAAAACGACACAGAATCTTTGCCTATCTACCTATTACTCAATCTCTTTCTCTTTCTTAATTTCTTCTTGTCTTTATTATTCCTTCCATAGTTTCATCCATATTTCTATCCTCTCTTATTTTCCTCCTCCTATCACTTTCCAACTAATCCTTACTTTCCTTCCTTCGAAGGTCATTTTTGTGATTTCATTTTGTCTTGAACATCGGAGGAGGCAAGATATTTTTATTTCTTTTCGCATATTTTTATTTCTTTTGTCTCTAAGTTTAACACACTGTGTGTATCCGGAACTCCTTTTATTTCAACTTTTGACTTAAGGTATGTTAAAGATATGCATATTTATTTTAGCTGTTACTATATTTAAAGTAAAAAAACTTTCCAGTTAATATATCCCCATTATTCACTACATAATACATCAGGAATACATTAGCCGGTAAAATTGTAAAACTTTCAATAGTTATAGAGGTTATCACTAAAATAATTAATGAAGTTAAAGATGGACATAAGTGCCTTACTCATCGAAAATTTAAATTATTTCTCTGAGAAACATAAAACTATTTTACAGATGTCCCACTTCATTGTCCAGTTCATTGGCTTAAGGTTGCAAAATATTTAGAAATATTTTTTGTGATAAGAAAAGACGTTCTCCTTTTCCTGAAAGAAATGAACAATTCAAAATTTCATGAATATATATCTCTTTTGGAAGATGTGACATTTCTTACTGAAGCTTTTATTACCGATATAAGTGATCAACTTAGACTTCTTAATTTAAAACTGCAAAAGAATCAAAATATTTCCCAATTAGTGAATCACGTTGATTTTTTCCGAAGAAAATTGCAAGTATTAAAATCTCATTTAAATAATAATATTTTTCACTTTTTTTCTTCTTGTCAAATTCTTCTCAAAGAACATGACAATAATTTCAAAAAATATATTCATTTTCTAGATTCTCTTATAGACGAATTTGATACACGGTTTACTTGCTTCGAAAAACTCAGAACTGAATTAATTCTTTTCGAATTAATCCCTTTACAGCGCCAATTGAAGGACAGCATCTTGACCTGCAAAATTATGTAATTTGCAGAACAATATTGTATTTAAAACGGTTAAAGAAACTGGTGCCGATTTTTACAAAATGGTGAAAGGATCATCATATCCTTTCGAGATTTCGGACTTCGAATTCATGTTCGGATCTACATATTTATGTGAGACATCTTTTTCAAAAATAAAGCTTATAAAAAATGAGAGACGTTCTACCTTGAGAGATGATTCCCTGCCTCTTATGCGGCTCGCTACGTATAATATGCAAATCGAAGTATCTGATCGCCAATAAAAGATTCTGAAAATAAGAATAGGTATTTTTTATTTCACTTCGTTTGTGTTTAATTACTTGATCGTACAATTCATCATTTTTATCAGTGGACTAGGTCTATTGGGGATACTACTTAAAAAAAAACGCGTCAAAAATAGTACCTCAAGGATGACGTGGAAAACTATTGAAAATTCATTGGATGTATTCGTTTTGAGCACCCATTGCTTCATTCTGTTAATTATATAATGAATGCAAAAGAGAGAGAATGAAGTTTACAAGCGCCCAAAGCGATCATCCCGTACAACTCATGTTTTTGAACGTTAGATGCTCCTAAATGTCGAGCGGCATTTGGACTGCGCGCGGGGCGAGTGGAATAGCGGAGCCTCTCGAAAATCGGCCGAGAAATGCAAATTTTGTCGAGTCTTGTATTATATCAATGATGCAAAATAAATTGCCTATGAAGAGGGAATTAAATATTATTTAATTTGTAACATACTCTGATTTTTATTAAAGTTTTCAAGTTTGGTAACACCAAAGCAACTAATGCATAATTAAAGCAATATTTTGTTTAGAAAAACAAATTTATTTATCATTATTTTTTTATAAGCATAAAGAATAAATATAATTTATTTTTTCTTTATTACAGATACATAATTTAATTTTAACTTACTTCATCGAAGAAATGCATCCTTTAAACGATCTACAAACTATCATTCAGAAATTTAATCTGTGGATTAACAGGAAACAATGAATTTAAAACAATTCTACCTGAAAGTGTTTTGTTCACTGAGATTAATAAGAAAGAAAAAACTACTCCTACAAAGAAAAAACATCTAAATTGAAAGAATTATTACAAAAGCAAATTTTTTATGCTGATATTTAGTCCTAAATAACTGTTCATTTTATTTTGGATACGTTTGAAAGAAAGTCTTATACATTAGCTTGTAAAAGAATACTTTACAATAATACTTACAAAAATATTGCATTAGTTATTCATCACATGTTGACAAATTCCAGTTTAGATGTATCTGAAGTTACTCACTTAGTAACTGATAATGTCACAAATTTTACTAAATCTTTCAGATGCTTTGGTGTTACCGAACTTGAAAACTCTAATCAAAATCGGAGTACACTATAAATAAATGAAGATGTTTTGAATGATGAAGATTATTCAGATATTGAAATTAACGATTTTGGAAAAATGTTAATAAATATTGATAATAACATGACATTGACAATTCTATTACAGATGAAATGGAAAATGAAATTATTTTACCTCGTAAGTTAATATATTGTTCCCATACATTAAATCTTATTGCTATGACAGATTGTAAAAAAATTTTGGATAATTCTGGTAATGCTATGTTGAAAAAAATTTATTCTGCATTCTGCTTTTGTAAAATTAAATGCTTTTTGGAACTTATTTAGTACAGTTGCATCTGATATTTGTCTTCAGGAATGTAATTAAATTTTCAGTGCCTGTTTTTATTATGCGATGGAATTCTCTACGATGTCGTAAAGAAAATTCTTGTTCATAAAAAAACAACTCAATACACTTTTTGAAAAGCTAAAGCTCCAAAAAGTGAAATCAACTGAAATTGAATTCTTAGAAGAATTTATTATGTTTCCTTTAGTAATAAGTCTTGATGTGTTACAAGGAGAAAAAATAAATTTTTTAAGTTTGGTAGTACACAATTACTATACTATACTTACAATTACTATACTGAAACAAAAACTTACAAAATTTACGCATTTAATATTGGGAGTACAAATTAGTTCGGTCTGCTTCCTTAAAGATGGCTCCAGCTGTTGTGAATGGTTCATAGTGACAACTGATTTTGACGTTTCAGAGAGATTAAACATCTAGTAATAATATTCAGTTTATATCGCTTTGAATTCAAGTTTCAAAAATCAAGTACAAAATTCAAGTATTAGGTGTACAACTTTGCTTCCGCCGTTTTCCTATAGATGGCTTTAGC
>Ga0157364_1001921_pt1 | contig 18560 bp, 9 predicted proteins | sample AttsexASBM2_FD_111476 | JGI IMG/M metagenome (GOLD analysis project Ga0157364, IMG submission 111476) | Fungus gardens microbial communities from leaf cutter ant in Ribeirão Preto, State of São Paulo, Brazil - Atta sexdens ASBM2 | ecosystem: Host-associated > Fungi > Mycelium > Unclassified ...
AGACACAGAAGTATATATACAAAAGAGTGATGGTTCGTGCACAAGCTGTTGCCATCACATGATCAAAACTTGTACCTGATGGGAGCTGTCAGCTGTCATAGCAGCTGTGAGGCTAATTTTAGAAGGTAACTAATTATGTTACTACATTGATATGCTTGTATCTCTACCAATACTTATTGCTTTGAAATGCATCATACATCATTGGAAACGGATTGATGAGCACTTCCCAACGCAAGTTTAATCGTGTGAATCTGTTCAGCCGTACATGAGATATTAGCAGACAAAGCTTTTACAGCTACTGATGGCCTGATATCTCAGTTGTTTGTTGTTGCTTTTGTACATCCCGCATATGTGCAGATAGCCCTTATTTTGGGCTTCCTAGTGCAACTTGGTTTGTGAAAATCGGTCTACTGGTTGTGGAGATACAAGCTGAATGAAGTTTGTGACAGTAACATAAGAGAACTCAATAGAGAACTCTTTACAAATTAGTCTACCTTATATACTTCTACAGATGGTTTGTGCTAGCTACTGTACACCCTACCCTAAATAACCATGTGTAGAGCATGAGGCCAACATGTGGTGTCCATGTTATATGATGTCATTTTGTTCTAGAACCTTCTACTTCTTTCTTCTTAGTTCTGTGATCAATGTTGTGACCATACCATCAGATGTCACTGATGTGACTGATCACTTCTGACCCTAACCCCAGAGTTCTAAAAATAGAAAAGATGAAAAATAAATCAAAAGGAAAATAAAAATGAAAGAAAAATAAAAAGAAACCAAGTTTACTTTCTGCGATCTTGATAGTAGATGTGGAGAAATTTAACAATCACACAATATTACCAGATCTTCAAGATATATCTGACTATGCTTCTCTATTAGTCTATATCATTATTGAGGAAGAATTCATCTAAGATAAAAAACTAGATATTATCAAGAATAGCAAGGAATAAAGAATTTATTAACAAATTGAGGAATAGGGTAAGTTGCATCAACATGACTAATATTTCAAATATGTCAACATTACTAAACACACTAAGGCATAGTAGAATAAGGAATTCAATAGGAATCTAACTGTATATTTGATAACATAATTTAAGAAATTACATTGACTAACAAAAAACCATAGAATCTAGTAAACTGGGTCAAAAAATACAAATTACCAGTGATAGAAGTCATCAAGTTCAATAGGTATCCTTGCAACTAATTAGATGATTTGTAGCAAGCTTTTCATTTATTCTATAATACAGCTCAAAATAGGCTGATCAACCTTCAACTTCTAAATGAAATTCCATTGTACCAACATGCAGAGTGGCCTCCTTTTTCCAAAGCTGAATTTATCAATGTCATCAACAAATATAGTAGTTTATTTGCTCTGGATCCAAACCATACTTCCTGGAGTCATCTCAAAGTATTGATAAGTAATGCTAAATACATTGCTAATATTGTCAATATAGTGAATTCATGCATCAATCTTGGCCATTGACCTTCTTATTTCAAGAAGTTAATATCAATCATGATTTCAAAGCCCAACAAGCCTTTATACAATACTTTTAAAACATTTTGGCCTATTGTTCTTCTCAATACAATAGGAAAACTCATTAAGAAAGCTATAAGTAGTAGACTTCAAGTTTATTCTATTGCTTCAAACTTTATCCATTCAAATCAAATAAAAGGTATTAAACAATGATCAACCACAGATGATGGTATATTTCTAACTTGTCTTATATAAGCAAAATGGATAAAGGATCTCCACATGAGTACTCTTGTATTTAATATCATACAATTTTTCCCATCTCTAAATCATCATCTTTTTTAATGATTCTGAGCAAAGTAGGTTTTGACTTCTAAATTTTAAATTTTTTCTCTGATTATTTAATTAACAGACAAACTCAATATATTTGGAATCAGTTTGTATCTCTATTTTTTAAAGCCAATGTAGGTGTAGGTTACAGATCTATTCTTTCTTCTATTCTTCCTGTTCTCTATATTGCTCCTATTTTTCACATATTTGAATAAAAATCCAAAAATCTCTTATCTTCTATTCCAGTTTTGATTCTTTTGTTTGTGGACAATGGAATTTTTATTTCTCAGGAAAAGAGTTATGAAAAATCAAATGTAAACCTCTTTTGTAGTTATAACATCATCTTATTTTTATTTAACCAGTTTATCCTGGTCATCAAGCATGACAAATTGGAAGTCTTCTACTTCTTAAGATCAACAAAAAATATTTATCTGCCCTCTCTGAATCTCAGACCTCTAGAAGGCCTTTTACTCCATCCAAAAAATATATAGAGATATCTAGTTTTTTTCTTCAATAAAAAACTCTCTTCTTGGCAACACATTTATTGCTACACCAACAAAGCCCTATCAATTATTAAAGACATGAAAATGTTGGGAAATTCAACTAGAGAACTATCTTCAATATACAAATGATTGCTCTACAGAACATGTGTCCTTCCTATTGCCCTATATTTATTCTAGCTTTGGTACTTCAAAGGAGCACATCTTTATCAGCTTCTCAAAGAGTTGAAGAAAATATAGAGAAAAGTGGTATTATAGATCACAAAAGTGTTTTACACCTCACTAATTTGGGGAGTTAAAGCTGTAGCTGGTCTTATCTCTATCTACTTTTATTTCAACAAAATCATCAGTCAATAGTATCTGCATGTGGCATCTCACCCTAAGCAACATGTGATTAACTCCCTTTTAAATGAACATTATTCCAGGAAGACTAAGCCTTATTATATTGCTATATGTCATCTTACAACCAAACAACACTTAAAGATTAAGAGTCTCATAATGGATATAAACAATCACCTGAATGAAGTTCTCCTAGCTTTTGACAGTCTAAATAAAGAACTTTATTCTAGTTTTCGTCTTGTAGATAATTTTTCTGATTGTTTTTATTTTCATTCAGTTAACCAGAAAGATACTGATGCTAAAGCTATACATCAAAACAAACTTGATAGTATTTATGAGAATTTCTCCGTTAACAAAGATACTGTACTTACTATATCTGATACAAGTGTCGAAAACAATATCACCATCTCAGTCTCATATATTTAAAGAGATTATGAAATTGTCACTAAAACTATTCATCACACAATACATGTAATATTAACTAAAGTCAAGCTTTTTGCTATTAGATGTGGCATTAGTTGAGCAACTCAAATACAAGGTGTTGCACATATTGTTGTTATCACAGATACTATCCCAGCTGCTCAATGAATATTCAATTTATATATTTACACTTACCAGCTCCATACTATCACCATATCCAGCAATTTGAGGAATTTCTTCAATAAGAACAACAATAATTTAATCTCATTCTGAAATTGTTCTAGTAACAACAAGTGGCTTCTACACTTATTTGTTGACAAAGAGTCAAAGCATCACAAGATGGACTCTATTCTATTGAGTAGAATATCATGAGAGTTCAGTAAAAGAGAAGAGTATGACTTAATCGTCAAGAAGTAGCAGATGTATTTCCAAGTATCTAACTTCAAGAGAAAACAATTTCTTGATCTAAACAACAACAATTGTCATATGCCAAATCCACCTGTCTGGAAAATACATTTCTGTGGTGATACTACTTTCTCAATGTCTATTATACAAACTCATCTTCCATGATAGCCATCCTTCTCACAACACATCCTTATAGTGGTAATGCAACAATCTGGATATTCTATCTTCCATAACAGGGATACTCCTATATGACTTGGTCTCCCATGGCAGAGTTCTTCTACTCTTGCCAGTGTCTCACCACTGAAACCCTAAGCATCTCCTATAGTTCTTCCTTGTATATAAGACTAGTAGTTATACTGTAATTTGCTAGTCTGATAATTGAAAAAGATAACTCTTATTGAACTTGATCCCTGATGTTCAATAGCAACACACCAATCAGTACTCACTCCTATCTCAACAGACTTTGTTCTTTCATTTAAAGTTGTAACCATGCAGTAGTCAGATAGTGCAACACACAAGCTGAAGCCAAGGTCATTCCACAAGTTTACATATCTCTGAGCAAACTCTACAGACTTTCACCTCTGGTGTGAACTATATCTGACAGTATTATCAGACTTCCAAGTCTGCTATCACTTCTGAACAGTTCCATCTGCTAAATCCTCTGTTACAGTTTCATTTGCAAAACAACTTTTTTAGAGTTAACTCTAGTCCCACTACTTGGAACATCTTTCAACACTATTTCACATTTCAGCAATAATCTCACATATTTGCCAAACACTTTATGACATTCAAGATATATTCATCAAAGAGGCCAATCATTTTCAAGGTCTCTATCTCATACTATTTAACCTAGCTGGACAGTTTCACCTATCCCTTGCCCAAGTATTGTCCCTACAGACAACAATCCTAATTGGGAGGATACTCTCACTACTAATCTTGCTACTAATTTGACTCTTAATAAACCTAATTTTTCTACTCACTCACAGTCAAAATTTCATTAGAGCGATGATACTAATAAGCAGTTGGCCAACATACTTGGTCAACTTGCAAACATTCTCAATGCTAATTAGACCTCCAGTTCTAATACTAATTCAAGGTGAACTAAAGCCTGTATTTCCGATACCTTCAGTAGCACTGAGCTTGACAAGCTTAATAATTTTCTATTTCAATGTCATCTTTACTTCCACACTAATCCTATACAATTTGATATAGACATTGCAAAAATCAATTTTGTAATAATCTATCTCACTGAAGTAGCCTAGAACTAGTTTGAGATGGGCCTCAACCAGAAAGACTAGGATATTCTACAAAACTGGCTCTCCAACTAGAACCTGTTTGTTCATAAATTATGTCAACATTTTGGTTTTTTTGACCCCATCAGTAAAGTGGCCAACATGTTGGATAATCTCTGCATAAATCCTAGTGACAAGATTTCCATGTATAATATGGATTTTATGTGCTATGCCTCTTAACTAGGTTGGGAGAATGGTGTTCTATACTACTGCTATTACTAAGGGCTTCCCAATTAGATCCAGGATCCCATCTCTACCTAGGAACAAGGTAAACCTACCTCATTCCAAGACATGTATGCTTTAGTAATGACTATCAATCACTGCTGCTGGAAACATGACCACAAATGCTACTATGTCAGACAGGCAGAAAAAAGAGCTCTTGAGTCTCACTCCTGGAAACAAGATAAATCTTCTACTGCTGGTAATTCTATGACCTTCTAGAACAAGACAAACATATTTCCAGTGGCTTTATCTGCCAAATTCTCTTTTTCCAACACATTATCCTCTGCTCCTGAAAAACAATCTAATTCCTTATGGATAAACCTCTCTTTCAAGCTGGCCAGCAATGGCAAGTTGACCAGTGATGAACACAAAAAGTGTCTCAAAAACAATCTGTGCCTCTATTGTAGTGCAGGAGATCACAAGCTGGACTCTTGTCCCAAGAAGCAGACTATGGTCATACTAAAATGCTGTGGTGTTTCAGCAAATGCTGATCCTCTGGTAGCTGCTTCCAAGAAACACTCAGGAAAATAGAGAGCAACCCCTAAGACTCTGTACAGACTGAAGACCACATTGAACTTTCCTATACAGCAACAAATCCTATCCAACTCAATACATCTGTTCTTTCTGATTCTCATTTCCTCTTTGTCTTCCTTACTTCTTTCTTAATCCTTGGTCAGGATCACCTTAATAAAATCCTGTTCCAAGCTCTCATCAACTCTGGGCCTACTCATTGCTTCATAGACTCAAGATTTGTGGATACTCACTATCTGAAAACATTTGCAATCCCACTAGTTACTTTCCACTTGTTTAATGGTTCATTAAACAACATCTCTGAAATTGCTAATTTGCCTATAATCTTTTCCACTAGCAACTGTATGAATCTGGACTTCTATGTCACTCTACTTAATTCTTCCTGCTCTTTGGTTCTTGGATATAACTGGCTCACCAGACATAATCCACTGATTGACTAGGTAAATAGGTCAATAAACTTTCATCTATCTTTGCAGGAAAATCTTGCTCCCTCTTGCATTGCAGCCAACACATCATTGGTATCTCCATCAGCTTCTGATACCCCTCTGCAATTATTGGATTCTGTGGTTTCTATACTTGTATCGGAGACCTCTATGTCTACCTAAGCAATCTAATATTGCTATCATTAGTACTGTGGTATTGTTGCACACATTAAAACTTCTGGGCTCTAGCAACTTTTAACTCTGTTATCACTCTTTGGACATTCAGGCTAACTGCACAAAACTTATAGAGGCTTCTGATCTTTCCAATGTTCCCTTTTAGTATCATAAATTTGCTGACATGTTTAGCAAAACCAAAGCTGAAATCCTTGCTTCTCATCATTCTTATGATCTCCAAATCAATCTAGAAGAAGGTGCTTAACCTCTGGTTAGCCCTACATATTCTCTTTTGGCATCTGAACAAGAGACTCTCAAGGAATTCATTAAGGAAAACCTCAATATGGGTTTCATCCAGCCAACCTCCTCTCTACATGGTGTACCAGTCTTATTTGTTAAGAAAAAAGATGATTCACTATGCCTCCACATCAACTTCCATGGTTTTAACCATATTTCCAAAACAAATTATTATCTACTCCCACTTATTTCTGATCTGCTGGACTCATCTCACAAAGCTCAAGTGTATATAAAGATAGATCTTTGCTATGCTTACTATTTGGTTTGCATTGCCAATGGTAATGAATGAAAGATTGCCTTTAGAATACATTATAGATTATTTGAGTGATCTATAATACCTTTCAGTCTTACCAATACTCCTATGGCCTTCTAATAATTCATAAATGATATTTTCTCTGACCTTTTGGATGTCTATGTCATGATCTATTTAGATGATATACTCATCTACTCAAATAACATGTTTGAACACTGCTGGCATGTTAAGAAAGTATTCAAGCATTTCCAGAAGGCTGGCCTTTATATCAAAGCAAAGAAATGTGAATTTCACTCTAAGTTGGTATAGTACCTGGAATACATTCTTTATTCTTCTGGCCTTATTATGTTTGACAACAAAGTGAAAATTATTCAAGACTGGCTAGAGCCTGAGAAAGTCAAGAATATTCAATCCTTCTTAGATTTTGCTAATTTCTATCACTGGTTCATCTTTAACTACTCAGACATTGTCATTCCATTAATATGCCTCACTCAAAAGGATGTTTTCTGGAAGTTTGACTTCTTCTGTTATAATGCTTTCAACTTTCTCAAAAAGACATTTACCTCCACTCTTATTCTTACTCACTAGATTTCTAATGCTTAACTTATCATGGAGACTAATGCTTTGGACTATGCTTTTACTGCAATATTTTCTATCACACATGACAAGGAATCACTTGCCATCTTTGAAGCTTTCAAAATTCAGTGACACTATTTGGAGGGTCTAGCCTATTTTATTGATATTGTCATGGATCATAAATGTTATGAGCTTAAACCCTTAGAGTGGGGTAAAAGAACAACTCTTGTATTAGAAAAACATAAGAGAACTCGATAGAGAGCTCTTTACAACTTAGTTTACCTTATATACTCCTACCAATGGTCCATGCTAGCTACTGTGCACCCTACCCTAAATAACCATGTGTAGAGCATGAGGCCAACATGTGGTGTTCATGTTGTATGACATCATTTGTTCTAGAACCTTCTACTTTGTTCTCTGTGTTTTGTGACTCATGACTGTTACTAACCGTAACCCTATGTTCCAAAAATAGAAAAATAAGAGAATAAAACAAAATGAAAATGAAAATGAGAATAAAATTAAGTCCACCATTTGTGAACTTGACAATAAAAACCTTAAGTACTTTTCTACTACCAAGATGTTGACCTGGAGGCAAGTGTGGTAGTCCAAGTATTTCTCTTAGTTCAACCTTGTCATCAGGTTCCATTCTAGTTATCTTGGTACAAAACTGGATGCTCTCACTAAACAGTATAATGTCTACCCTAAAGAAGGGAATACTGGCTACACTACAGTCAACCCTTATAACTTTAAACTATTCTTTACTCAAGAACAACTTGTAGTCTCCATATGAGCTACTGTTCTCCTCTTTTCTTTCTTTTACATAATTATAGTCATTAATCTGGATATCCTACACTGAGATATTCTTTCAGCTCTTTCTAGTGACTCAATTACTACAAAACACATCTCCACAAATGGCTGATAGTCTACAAACCCAAACAGTCTTCTTCTTAATAACAGAATCTATATACAATTTACTGGTAATCTTCATATACATGTTCTCTAGTATAATCATAATCACATTCTTGCTGGATACTCTAGTCAAAATAAAACACTGAAACTCATTTGCTATGGATATTTCCAACCTAGCCTCTATGCTAATGTACAACAATTCTGCAAGTCCTATGTCACTTGTATGCAATCTAAGCTGCAACATCATAAGCCCTATAAATTTCTCGAATAACTCCCTATCTCTGAACAACTATAGAATTCCATTTCTATGAACTTCATTGAGAAACTCCCATTATTCTCTGGGTTTGACACTATCTTGGTCATAGTTAACCAGCTCACCAAGCAGGTGATCTTTATCCTTGCCTATAAAACCATCACATCTGTTTGTTCTCCATGTGTTTTCCAAATATGGCATTTCTTTTCATGTCACCTCTGACAGAGGCTCAGAGTTTGTGTCAAATTTCTTCCATTTTTTAGGCACTGCTCTAGATATGCAGCTTGACTTCACTTTAGGTTACCACCCTGAAGGTGATAGACAAACTGAATGCACAAACCGGACCCTTCAATATCTCCATGTATATTGTAATTACCAGTAAGACAACTGGTCCAAACTCTTACTTCTTGTGGAGTTCACTTACAATAATGTTCTGAGTGCTACTACTAGTGTTTCTCTACTCTTTGCTAATAGAAGATATTATCCAAACATCACTGTTTACCCTAAATGTGATATTGCTTCCTCCTGAGCCTGTGATTTTGTCTTAAACCTTAATGAATTACAGAGTACCCTCAAAGCTGAAATTTCCATGGTCCAACAGCATTATAATAAATCTTCTGATACATAACATTCTCCCATACTTGATTTCAAAGTAGATAACAAAGTTTTTGTCAAGGCTCAGTTCTTCAAAACTACTCAGTCTTCAAAAAAGCTTTAAAATATCTTGAACCCTACAAAATCATTTTCTGGCCTAGTACACTATTATTCACCCTCTGTCTCCCAGAGTCTATATGCTCTATTTATCCAGTTTTCCATGTATCCATGCTTGAACCTGTCATATCCAACTCCTTCTCTAAGAGAACACAACCAGCCTTCACACCAGTTATAATCAACATGGAACCTAAATATGAGATTTCTTAGATAGTGGACTCCAAAATTGATTTCTGACAGGCATGCAAGCTCCTGTACAAGGTGATTTGGCTAGGATATGAAGACATTGAACTTGAATTTGAGTGGATCTCCACATTCAAACTCATCTTGAAAACAACCAGTGTTTCTATTGTAGTGCAAGAGACCACAAGTTAAACTCCTGCCCCAAAAAGTAGACCACAGTCACTCCCAAATGTCACAGTGCTTCAGCAGCTGCTTCCAAGAAACCCTTGAAAAAATAGAGAGTAACCCCTGGGACTCTGTACAGACTGAAGGCCACATTAAACTTCTCTGTACAACAACAAGTCCTATCCAACTCAATACATCTGCTCTTTCTGATTCTCACCTCTTCTTTGTCTTCCTTACTTCTCCCTTAATCCTTGGTCAGGATCACCTTAATAAAATCATATTTCAAGCTCTCATCAACTCTGGGTCTACTCATTGCTTCATAAACTCAAAATTTGTGGATACTCACCACCTGAAGACATCTGTAATCCCACTAGTTACTCTCTACTTGTTTAATAGTTCATTAAACAATATCTCTGAAGTTGCTAATTTGCCTATAATCTTTTCTACTGGTGATTGTATGAATCTGGACTTTAATACCACTCTGCTTGATTCTTTCTGCTCTTTGGTCCTTGAATACAACTAGCTCATCTAACACAATCTACTAATTGACTGGGTAAATAGGTTAATAAAATTCTGTCTATCTTTACAAGAAAATCTTGTTCCCTCTCATGTTGCAGCCAACACACCATTGGCATCTCCATCATCTCCTGATACTTCTCTGCAATTATAAGACCCCACAGTCTCTGTATCTGCATCTGAAACTTTTGTGTCTATTTCTGAGCAACTTAACATTACTATCATTAGTGCTGTAGCATTCATGCATGTATTAATACTTCTAGGCTCTAGCAAGTTTTAACTCTGTCTTTGATCTTCAGACATTCAGGCCAATTCCACACAACTTGCAGAGATTCCTGATCTTTTTAATGTCTCTTCTGAGTATCACAACTTTGCTGACATTTTTAGTAAAACCAAAGCTGAAGTTCTTGCTCCTCATCATCCTTATGGCCTCCAAATCAGCTTGGAAGAGGGTGCACAACCTTCAGTTGGCCCTATATACTCTCTTTTGGTATCTGAACAAGAGTGTTAGGAAAACTAGGCAGAAACACAAAGTTTGTGTATTCTTGAGAAAGTACAATATAGCACTTACCTCTAGGAAAAATCTAAGAGAATAGAATGAGATTTCCTAGAGATGACAACTATCTTAAATATTGTACTGTTCATTCCAATCTAGCAGAATAATACTGATGTAATCAAGGAATGATGATATTAGCATTGCTAGAAAAAGTAAATGGAAACATCACAAACTTGTACCAAGATCTCAGTATAAAAGTGGTGGATCCAAGTGTGATGGAGTTTAGGCATGAAATTTGACAAGGCAGGAGAAGGAAAATTTATATTGGAGTCTGTTGCCAGCATTTGTTTGAAAAAGCCTAAATATAGAGTTTATCAGTGAAGTTTGCAACAGATTTTGGAGTTTGTGGCCTCCTTCAAAGAAGCTCTAAAGGAATTTATTGAAAAAATCTCAATATGGGTTTTATCCAACCAACCTCATCACTGCATGGTACACCAGTTTTATTCATCAAGAAAAAAGATGGTTCACTATGTCTTTGTATCAAATTTTGTGGTCTTAACTATATTTCCAAAAAGGATTACTATCCACTCCTGTTCATCTCCAATACACTGAACTCACTTTGCAAAGATTAGGTATATACAAAGATAGATCTTCACCATGCTTACTACTTAGTTTGCATCACCAATTGTGATGAATAGAAGACTGCTTTTAGGACATGTTACAGATTATTTAAGTAGTCTGTAATGCTTTTCAGTCTTACCAATGCTCCTACAGCTTTCTAGAGATTCATGAATGGCCTTTTTTCCAGTCTCTTGGACATCTGTGTTTTAATATATCTAGATGATATACTTACCTACTTGAACAACATGTCCAAACATCACTAGCATGTTAAGGAAGTACTCAAGTATCTCTGTAAGTGTTACAATCTTAAGCTTGGCTCAGATTGTAACTTAGGCAAATACTTGAGTAAGAATAGAAAGGTAGATCAATTGGTAAAGCATAAGGATACAAGAGTGTATCTACAACTATATATACCAAAAGACCAAGAGTCCATTGTATAGTGTACATGAGGAATAATATCATAAGCCATGAGAAGACAGAGAGAAAACAATGAGTAGAAAGTGAGGAAACAATGCCTACTACATGAGGCACTGACTGATACCTTCTGTGGTGCAGCCAATCATTGTGTTTAAACCCTGAACCCTATAAACATGTTGAAGTTATGCTGAAGACATGAGAAGGTGATCATAACAGTAAAACTGGTCTTTATGCCAAAGTAGAGAAATGTGAATTCCACTTTGGGTCAGTAGAGTATATGGGATACATTTTCTTATTCTGGCCTCACCATGTCCAATAACAAAGTTAAGATTATTTAAGACTGGCCAGAGTCCAAGAAAGTTAAGGACATCCAATTTTTTTAGGTTTTGTTAACTTCTATTGCTGATTCATCTTTAACTACTCAGACATCATCATTCCATTGATATGACTCATCCAGAAGGACATTAAATTCCTCCTGTTATGATGCTTTTAACTTCCTCAAGAAAGCATTCACTTCAGCTTCTATTCTCACACATTGAATTTCTGATATTCAACTCATTATGGAAACTAATCCTTTGGACTATGTTCTTACTGCAATCCTTTCTATTGTTAATAAAGAAAATGAAGTTCACCTGGTTGCTTTTCATTCCTACACTTTTACTGTGGTAAATTTGAATCATAACACATATAATAAGAAATAACTTGCCATTTTTGGAACTTTCAAAATTTGGTGACACCATCTAGAAGGTCTGGCCTCTTCTATCAATATTGTTATGGATCATAAAAACCTTGAGTATTTTTCTACTACAAAGATGTTTACCTATATCACAAAATGAACTACTCACTTATTTGTGATATCTGAACCTTGGATACACTCTCAGAGGTTTAGGAGTGATTCAGAAGTTCAATAATGATGATAATGATGATTAATATCAATACAGATGTCAATGATAATGAAGGATAATAATTAATTGTCAGGCACAGTTCACACCGGGAGGCAAAAGCCTATAGGGTTAGCTCAGAAATGCATAGAGTGTAGAAACTCCATGCAATGAGCTTGGTAATACAGACTTGTTAGAACAACCTTGGATTTAGCTTATATGCTGTGCCATCTGTCTGCTATATAGTCATAACTTCAGATGAATAGATAAAATCCAAGATGGAAGTAAGTACTGATATTAGTATGTTGCTGTTAAATACTGGGAATTGAGTTCAATAGAGATTATCTTTGTTAATTATCAGACTAGAAAATTATAGTGTAATTACTAGTCTTATATACAAGTCATATATATAAGAGATACTCAGAGTTTTAGTGTATTACTCTGAGCAGAGATTTCAGTAGTGAGACACTGATAGTAAGATAAAAAAACATGGAAGACTAAGTTTGATAGGAGTATCTCTGTCATGGAAGACTGGATATCTGGATTGTTGCATCACTGTCATAGTGGTATATTGCAAAAAAGGTGGCCATCATAAAAGACAAGTTTGTCTTATAGATATTTTAATAGCAGTATTGCTGTAGAGATATATTTTCTGAATGGGTGAGCTCGACATATGATATTGATGATTATTGATGAAAACTGATGTTGTTAAGCTTGAGGTCTAATCTTCAGATATAGAAGTATTTATACAAGATAGTAATAGTTTGTATACCAGCTATTTCCATCACATGATCAAAAATCATATCTAGTGGAGCTATTATCTGTTATAGCAGATGTTAGGCTAATTTTAAAAGATAACTAATTATGTCACTATATTAATATACTTATATCTCTATAAATACTAATCTCTATATAATGTATGATATATCATTAAAAAACTAATTGATGAGCACTTTCCAATGCAAGTTTGATTATAGGAATTCATTTAGTTGCTTCTGAGATAATAGCCAATGAAACTTATAGTTACTGATGGTCTGATATCTCAGTAATCTGTTATCACTTTTGTATATCCTGTATATATGTGGATAGCCATAATTTGGAGCTTTCCAGTACAACTCAGTTTGTGAAAATTGGTCCATTAGTTGTGGAGATACAAGCTGAATGAAGTTTGTAACAACAAATGTCAATAAGTAGCTTAACATATAAAGTAAGAGAAGGACAAGAGAGGGATTTAACAAGGATTTTGAGGTGGATGCAATAGAAACAGAGTATATAGGACTCAATGTACTCAGAGAATATTTCATTAACATTGTCTACAGTATTTCTCTTGAATATTTGTGTAGATGTCTAAAAGGGTTCAATTTTAACCCTTGTAGTCTCTTTTTGCTGGATTAGTATATTGTGAAGGACATTAAGTGGCAGAAGCAGCTTCCAAGACAGCTGATTCTGTTGCTGATGGAAATCTAGTAGTGTAGTTAATACTAGTGTGTTCAGCATAAAAATGTTGGTATTTAAAAAGCCCTGATATTGTTTTAAGAGAATAAATTTGTTGTCTGTAAGCTTGGGAAGTGTCTTATTACATGGCTGACTCATCATTGATATTATATGGTTAGTAGTAGGTTATTCATTTTGACAAGTCTTGACTTATTGGAGTCAGTAGTAAAGGCTTCTATAGTTCTTGAGAAGTCCCAAGAAAGGTATAAGTCTAAGGGACCTCACTCAATCTGCAACTCAAGACTATAATGCTTGGAATTAAAACTAAAATTATATAATTAAAAGAAGGAGCTTATCTGTAATGTATGGAATTGAAACTAAGAAGGCATCATAGATAGCTTTGAGTGTTGTATAGTGGTTAGCCATAGTATTTGACATAGAGAATAAAAGAGAAAATATTATCTTATCTTATCTGTATATTCAACTGAACTAAATACAATGGCATTCATCTCTAGAAAGTTCTAAGAAAATAGAATGGAAACTCTTGGAGATGACAACTATTCTAAACACTATTAGGATACATTTCAATCTAGCAGAATAGTGCTAACATAACTAGGGAATTATAGTGACTAGATGGTCAAGAACTCAGATAGAAGTGTCTAGAAAAATTACCAGGAAAGGAAATGAGCTCAAAGCAGTAATGACTAGAGTAGAGCAGTACTAGGACATTGAGAAAAACAACTCAAAGTTTGACCATGGAGAGCAGTAGTATTAGTTCAAGAAAGACTGTAGGGTTTGGCAGAAGTAGACTAGTAGGAAACAAGAACACTATGGGATTTAATAGGGTTTAAGTACTTGAACTTTGAGCAAAGATAGGTCCACTGACAAATAAAAAACTAGTTAAGCAAAATTTTGTATAGAATAACTGGCTATATATATGCTCCAGCTGCTAAATCATAGATTCACTGTATTGCTAGTAAAGGAATACATGGAGGATAGTAATCTTCCAGACATACCTATTTTTCTGCCCTATATAGCCATATTCTTGCCCACTTATATAATGACTTAGGTCCCAGTATTTAGGACAAAGGTATAACTTATATATTGAGTCTACAAAAAAAAACTCAATATAGTTCCTACTACAATCTAGCCTATCTTTTATACTCTAAGTATTAGTCTGTATACATATATACTAACCTACTCTAAAGCTATAACCAAGATCTTTTAGCAGATTTTATAATATTTCATTAAGTTACATAGCTATAATAAAATATAAAAAGATAAAACAATTAAGTCTACTTTTTTAAATTTTGATATTATCTCCCTCTTCAATATTTCTCTGAAGAGGAAATAAACTTCAATCTCTACCAATTCTATTCTAACTTTTTTAGATATTCCACTTTGAACTTTTTATTATCTCATCTATATAATATTTTTATCACATATTTTTCTGGTAGTTTGTTATATATCAAGTCTACCTATTCTAAAAATATATTCCTGTAATGATACTGTCATTCCAATACAAGCTTGCCCTCTATAATGACCATTCTTCTTGTAACACATTCCTATGGCAGTGATGCAACAATTCAGATATCCAGTCTTCTATAATAGGAATACTCTTATTAAACTCAGTCTCCCATAGCAGAGTTCTCCTATATATCTGACTTATATATAAGACTAGTAGTTATACTGTAATTCACTAGTCTGATAATCAACAAAGATAAATCTTATTGAACTTGATCCCCAGTGTTCAATGGCAATACATCCAATCAGTACTCACTTCTATCTTGGACTTCATCTATTTCTCTAAAGTTGTGACTATGCAGCAGACAGATGGCACAGTACATAAGCTGAAGCCAAGGTCATTTTACAAGTCCATATCACCAAGCTCTTTTCACAGAGTTATATACCCTGTGCATTTCTGAGCCAACTCTATGGACTTTCATCTCCCAGTGTGAACTGCATCTGATATAGCTCTCCTCTCCTAAAGTCTTTATCCTCCAATTTTAGCCTTTTCTTACATTCAGACTTCTACATTTATCTTTCCTTTAAACTCTGCTATTATCTCCTTCACATTCTCTAAGTCTTTCTCTGTAAGAGGACCTGCTTCTTTGACTTCAACACTGCTACCTAAGCCTGCAGAATTCTCTACTCTTTGATTAACACCACTGCTAAAGCCTATAGCATCTGTATTCTCAACTCTTGGCCTCACACTACTATCAAAGCCTGTGATGTTTGTTCCCATAACTGTTAGAGAACCTACTTTTGCAAATACCCAAATATTTGCCCATAACACTGCAGTACCCCCAAGCCAATGCTATCATATCTTATAGTTATTTCTCATAGAGTATTGCCTAATTTTCTGATATAACTCTATCTTGATCATTGTTGATGATAGGCCCTTTCGTTTCCTGTTAACTGTTCTAAGTACTTTTATAAAGGTTTCTGACCATCTTGTTGCTATTAATCCTTAGTTACATTAGCATTGTTTCACTAGATTGGAATGTACTCTAGTAGTATGTAGGATAGTTACTGCCTCCAGAAGTCCTCATTCCATTCTTTTAGAACTTGCTAGAAATAAGTATCACTTGTGCTTAGTCAGTCAATATACACTTAGGACTTCCTAGAGATTATTCAAGTCTATATAAATACTACAGATCCTGCTAGTCATCCTAGCAATAACCCTACCATTCCCTGCTACTACTCCTAGAGTCTGAACTCAACTTCTGTCTCCACTACCTCTCATCTACTGCTATTATTGACTTCTCTTTCTTTCTAAGATGACATTCCAGACATTTCTATTAGAAAATTTCCAGATCATACTATCTTCATTATTTCTTATCATATAGGCTGATCCAGAAGAGATTGGAATGCACACTATAGCTATATAAAATGTCTGTCATTTCTAGGAACCTTACTCTGTTCTCTTATATTCTCCTGGATGTAATCAATACAACTACTGTACTTAATAAAGCTTAGGTTCTCCTGGAGGTTGTAAAAGTTCACAAAACCTCATAGACCCTACTAGTTACCCTATTATTCTCCTTTTCCCAAGTGTTGTGCTCTGCTGTAAAGCCTCTTCAACAGACCAAGTACTCTATACATCCTTATACTAGACTCTTGTTGAGAATTCTTTTAACTTTCCATTTCTTTTTTTATCCATTTCTACTAGTTTTGGTTCTTCTATCTTTCACTCTTTCACTGGTTTTTATACCTTACAACTCTACTAAAGTTGACTACAGGATGGATCCTCATTAATACCAGCAATCTTAGCTTAACTGTTTTAGTTGATACAACCTCTTCAATAGTATATGAACTGATGTATTATTCCATTAGCTTTCTTGCTAGTCTTTCTTTGAATACTAGATCTTTGATACTCAGTATTAGTATCACTTTGTTGCCCTTCTTCCATTACTCTGCCTTCTTTCATCTCCTATCTACCTACCTCTTTATTTCTACTTATATTACTTCTTTATATACTATCTTTATTCTTTCCACAAACTTTGCTATCTTCTCTACTTTTCTCTTTCTTCTAATATCTGCTCTTATTCTTAATTCTCTTCCATAGTTTGCCATAAATAGTAAGACCTTGGTTGTTACAGCTTAAGACCAAAAGATAAATCAAAAGAGAAACCTCATAATGGGTTAACACAAGAAAACTCAATGGAGTTCCAGTTACAAAGTGTCTACTTTATATACACTTGGCTAATAGTTGTCATATGCAAGCACACCTGTCTGGAAATTACATTCCCACAGTGATATCATCTCTGAATTATACAAGTCCGCCTTTGACAACGGCCACATTTCTTGCAATACATCTTATGGCGGTGCTGCAACCCTCTGGGTATTCTATCTTCCACAGTGGGGATACTCCTATTTAACTCGGTCTTCCATGACAGAGTTACTTCTGTCAGTGTCTTAACACTGAAACCTCGAGCATCTCCTATACTATCCATTTGTATATAAGACTAGTAGTTACACTGTAATTTGCTAGTCTGATAATTGACAAAGATAACTCTTATTGAACTCGATTGTTATAGCAACCACTAGACACAATATCCAATAACAGCACTACAAGTAAATCTCTCAGTAGGGATATCTAGTGGGGAACATGGGTTGTGTATTCACAAGAGAACTCAACAGAGAACCACAACAGTATTCTATCTACTATTTATATAAAGTCCTCATAGTCTATGCTACAACTTCTCTATGCTTACCCTAATGTCCATGCCCTGTCCTCATGTCCATTACTCATCTACCATGCATCTACCTCAAGGCCATCATGCCATGTCCATGTGCCCTGATGTTATACTCTTTAATCTCCATCATACAAGCATGTACTATGTGTACACTGTTATGATCTTAAGTCCTTAGAGTAAGACAAAAGAACAACTCTTATATTGAGTAACACAAGAGAACTCGATAGAGTTCCTAAGACAAAGTAGTCTACCTTATATACTATTACTCATGGTCCGTGCTAACTACTGTGCACCCTACCCTAAATGACCATGAGTATTACATGAGGCCAGCATGTGTTGTCCATGCTGTATAACATCACTTTATTCTAGTACCTTCTACTTCCTTCTCCCAAGTCTTGTGATCAGTCTTGTGACTATGCCATCAATTTGTGACTGATGTGATGGCATGACTGATAAACCCTAACCTGAGTTGTTCTAAAAATAGAAAAATGAAAAAGAAAAAGAAAAGAAAAGTAAAATAAAAATGAAAAGAGAAAATAA
>Ga0157364_1001922_pt1 | contig 18555 bp, 14 predicted proteins | sample AttsexASBM2_FD_111476 | JGI IMG/M metagenome (GOLD analysis project Ga0157364, IMG submission 111476) | Fungus gardens microbial communities from leaf cutter ant in Ribeirão Preto, State of São Paulo, Brazil - Atta sexdens ASBM2 | ecosystem: Host-associated > Fungi > Mycelium > Unclassified ...
GGAATTCACAAGAGAACTCGACAAGGAGCCTCTTCTTAATTAGAGTCCTATTTATACAAAAGGTTCATGGTCCGTGCTACTAATAAATAACCCTGCCCTTATGTCCATACTTCAACCTCATGCTCGCCTCACTTCTTACTCAAGGCCACCATGCTTACTCCATGTGCCCTGACGTCACTTTCTAGATTCTTCCACTAGGTTCTACACCTATGACATCACATCATGTGACCTGTCATGTGACTTCCTTGTCACGTGCCTTCTTCATCATCTTTCCAAGAAAAGTAAAATCAGAAAAAATAAAATAAAATAAAATAAAAGAAAAGAAAATTGTTAGTGTTTGAATACTCATAACAAGATTGCACTTAGACAAAGACTTGAGAAGAAGTAAAGGGATGTGATAATTGGTAAAGTATAAAAATACAGAAAAGTATCTATACTATATATACTTGTATACAATAAAGAAACAATACATAGTTCATGAGGCAAATGAGTTACTGTACATGAGGATGAAATGAGGTTTCAATACTTTCTACATGAGATGCTGACTGAGACTGCTTTGGTGCAGCCAATCATGTCATCATACTCTCTGTCTATCTCTATAATACATCCTTGAGGTATCAATCATAACAATACCCCCTTTTCAGGTTTCATGTCCCCATGAATTTAAATCAACACTTTAAGTTCTCCAACCACATAAGTGGCCACCATTTTCTTGTTAGGTCCAATGATTACTTGACCTCAATTGTTGATGGCTATAAAGTATGGTTTATGAGGTGGTCCTCTCTGATACATGTTTATGGGATATCCATTTCTTGATGTTTTGGTGTTATGTTTGTTGTCCATGAAAGTCAATACTACTTCTTTCCAAAACTCAGGATCTTGTTCTCTTTTGGATTGAAGCAACTGGTAATGAGATGGTGGTTTGAACAACCTGGTCTACATGGGTGATTGAACAAACTTCATATACTTCATTAAATTTTCAATCTCATCTTAATAAAACTAGATTTGGTTGTTGTTGCTGATAATGATAATGAGACTTTATAGGGCTTGATTAGAATCACTTCATCTTCTTCAATTACTTCTTGGTTTCTCTTGTCTTATTCAACCTTGTATAACTCTTGTATTTCTTTAATATTGTCCTCCACATATTTATTACCTCTTTCTTTGTATGTGTCTAGTTTATCAGCCAACATTCTTTGGATCTGATACGTTCTGTTCTCTATATTGCATTGGATTATATTTTATGAATCTTTTGATATTCCTAAGATGTTTGTTGTATTCGTCATCCTATTGTTAATACTGGCCTTAAGTATTGTTTCTTCCATCTCTGTGATTGTAGTATTCGCTTCTTCTGTCATTTTCATCATTTCTTGTACTTGTTTCTACACATCTATTATTGCTTCTAGCCCATTCAACATTTTGTAGTATAGTTGGGTCTAACCATCTCATTCTTTCTTGAATACTCTGGCTTCATCCATATTGTTAAGTTGTCTGGAAATGTATGGGTTTGGGGAAGTTGGTACAGTTATGAAAGTGTTGTTGATTTGAGAAGACATTTGGGATTTCAAATGGATTTTTGAGCTGTTGAATTGGGATTTTACCTCCTTTCTTTATAGGTTTTGACTCAAATATCTTGTCCAATAGTCTTCAATTGCCTCTTTTGCATGAGACAACCCTGTTTCTGCAATCTATTGATCATGTTCGTCTCCATAACCCTTCCAATGCATGAGATACTGTATTTCTCTGCCTTGTTTTCTATGCTTTCTGACTTCTTCAACCTCATATTCTTCTTCCTCATTAATAATTGTTGGAGGTGGTGCCAGTTCCTCATGTTGACCCTTGAATTTTGGTTCTACACATTGTGTTAGGAGGTCTTTGTTAAATACGTTGTGAATCGCCCATCTTTCTGGAAGTTCCAGCTGAAATACTCTTAAACCAATATCCTTCGAGATCCTAAAAGGTCTGTATCTTTTATTGTCCAACTTCTTTGAGAGTCTGTTCGATTGGATATTTTTGTTTTCTAGTCATATATTGTCTCCAAAATCCTGCAAGAAACTCTTCCACTCTTGAAAACTCTGATTGTACCACAATGTTATGACTCAAAACTCTTAGAATTGGATTATAAGGTAATCTTGTATTGGGTAACACAAGAAAACTCGATAAAGAGCTCTTTACAAAATAGTCTACCTTATATACTCCTACAGATGGTCCATGCTAACTATTGTGCACCCTACCCTAAATGACCATGTGTAAAGCATGAGGCCAACATGTGATGTTCATGTTGTATGATGTCATTTTGTTCTAAAACCTTCTACTTCCTTTTCTTAAGTCCTATGATTAATATTGTGACCACACCATCAGATATGACTGATGTGACCAATCACTTCTAACCCTAACCCTAGAGTTTTAAAAATGAAAAAATGAAAAATAACTTAAAAGAAAAATAAAATAAGAAAGAAAATGAAGAAAAAACTAAGTTTATATTCTTCGATCTTGACACACAAGATTGCCTTTTCATGGATACCTTCCAAAGTTTAACTTGAATAATGTCCTTCCTGTTGCCGCATGTCTTTTGTCATTATACTGAAACTCCATAGCTGCTAACCATTCTGTCCAGTTATCCTGTTGGTAATTGACATAATACCATAAAAATGTTCCTATCTCCTGGTTGATTCTTTCCATTTGACTATCTGTTTGAAGATGATATGCTGTTGATAGCTGTCTTGTTATTCCTAGTACTCTCATAAATTCTTCCATAAATTTTGATGCAAACTGTGGCTCTCAGTCGCTGAGAATTTTCCTTAGTATCCCATGTAGTTTCCAAACTGTGATTCTCTTGTAGGATCTTCTCTTTGAGCTTCTTGTTGTTTGGAACATATATTCTCCCTTCCATGTATACAATCTTCTCTTCTTCCCATGATAATCCATTGTTCTTTTCTAATGCTTTGATCACTTCTCATTCTTTAGTGCCATTTCCTCTGATTTCTTCCAATATCTCTTGCTTGTTCATTGTAGTCATCCTTTTTAGCATCATTACTTCTGCTATGGTTTTTCTCATCCATAGTTCTTTCTTGAGCATTTGGATGTCTTTGTTATCTTCTTTTGTGTTAATCTGATCTTTTCTTGAAAGAATATTTGCCTTTGTATTCGTCTTGCCTGGAATATGTCGCAGAGTGAAATCATAGTCTTGTAACTTCAAGTACCACCAAGCTTGTCATCCATTTAGTTTGTGAGGCTCTCAGAAATACTTTAAGTTTTCATGGTCCGTCCAGACTTCAAAAGGTTCCATAGCATCCAATAGATATTGTCTTCATTTTGTCAAAGCTTCTACTATTGCTAGTAGTTTCTTATTGTAGATTTCATAGTTTCTTTCCACTGATTGCATTGTCCTCAATAGAAATGCTATTGGTTTCCATTTCCCATCTTGTTCTTGGAATAGTACTCCTCCTATTGTGTGTCCTGAGGCATCTGTTTCTATTCTGAATTTTCCTTTTCTCTTCAGTAGGGAGAGAACTAGTTAACTTGTTATCTTGTCTTTGAGTTCCTCAAATGCTTGTTGATGTTCTTCATTCCATTTCCATTCTTTCTTGCCCTTCAGTTTATTTAACAGCTTTGCTGTATAACTGAACTTTTGGATAAAGCATCGATAGAAATTCACAAATCCAAGAAAACTTTCCACATCCTTGACTTTCGTTGGAGTCTTCCATTCTTTTACTGCTTTAATCTTTTCTTGCTCTATTTTGATCTGTCCCTTTCCAACTATGACCCCTAAGATTGGGATCTCTTCCATGTCAAAATCACATTTTGACTGTTTGAAACACAAGTTATGTTTCTTCACTATCTTCAAAAACCTGATCGTCTATTCTTCCAGTTCCTTCTTTGTCTTTACTAGTATAACAAAGTCATCTATATAATTTGCTAGTACCCCTTCATGGAGTAATTCCTGAAAAATACTATTTATTATCCTTTGAAATGTCCCTGGTGAGTTGCATAGTCCAAAGTACATCACTTGTGGTTCAAATAGTCTCTTGTTTGTCAAGAATGTGGCCTTCCATTCATCTTCTTCTTTGATTCATATATTGTTATACTCCCAGATAAGGTTAAGTTTGTTGAAATATTTTACTTCCTTCAATTTGTCTATCACCTCTCTGATTAGAGGTAACAGTGTCTTGTCCTTTATTGTAATCTGGTTGAGTTTCCTGTAGTCTTGGACCAATCATAATGAACTGTCTTTCTTTGGGATATAGAAACAAGGTGCCACATATTATGATTTTGATTCCACTATGAGTCCTGCCTTGAGTTGTTCATCTAGCCACTGGTTCAGAGCTTCTTCCTTCTTTATGTTATAACTCAAAAGTGTGGACAGACTTCTAGGGTTAGAGTTAGACAATGTAGTTAATTATTAGTTTATGGCTAGAGAGAGATATGGGCACATGACTAGGAAGTCACATGAAATTACATCATAGGCCTAGAGTAGTCTAGAATAGTCTAGAAGGACTTAGGATCTAGAAGGATCGGGAAAAGTCTAGAGTAGGAGTTAGGGTTAAGAGTGACGTCAAGGGATAACGGTTCCTCATGGTGTACACATGGTACACACATGTACAGTGGAGATTAAAGAGTATGACATCAAGGCACATGTATATAGCATGGTGGTCTTATGGTAGATGAGTAATAGGATATGAGGTAGAAGCATGGACTTTAGGGTAGGAGTAACACAGTCGTAGCATGAACCAAGGACATAACTATATAAGTAAGGATAGATCTTATAAAGAGTTCTCCATTGAGTTCTCTTGTGTAAACCCTATACAAGGTTCTTCTCCCAAACCAACACTAAGGTTTCTAAGTTGTAACACTTTAGTGTCATTGCATAGGCTTTTGCATTTAACTCTTTAGATACTTCTTCTGTCAAATTGATCTCATGGTCCTATTCACATCTTTCCAGTAATTTCTTAAATTTCTTGTTAAATAGGTGCATGAAGAGTTGAATGTAATCTGGTAAATCTTCTGAATTCATATTGTCTAGTTCTTTACCAATTTCTCTGTTGTCTTGTTCTGTAATTTCTGTGGCCTTCGTTCTTCTAGTTTTGAACCTGATGTCTTTATGTTTCATTGTACAGCTTCCTGGACATCTCGTAAACTTGATGGTTCTATTCTTCCAATTGACCTCTGGATTATATTTGACTAGCCAGTCATGCCCCCAAAACATGTCTGTTCCATTTAAGTCTGTTACAGCTGCTTTCAACTGTTCCTTGTGGCCATTGACTTCAATTTCTAGAGGCACTACCCTAGTCACCTCTTTGTTCCTTGTGGTCATTGACTTCAATTTCTAGAGACACTACCCTAGTCACCTCTTTATTCTTTGTTCCGTCTGCATTGAAAACTTCAAATAAGAAATTGATCAGTTTTGTCTATATCCTCTTGTTCTTGACCAGTTGTTCATCTATTCTTGTATGTGTGTATCTGGAATCTACCAGTGCTTTCACTTTCAAGTTCTTGCTGTTTTTTGTCTTTACTTTTGCTTACATGTTCAATTCCCACTTTCCTTTGCTATTTCGGCGATTTGGAATAATATATTTATTCTGGAAATTTACATAGGAGATCTCTTGTACCATATCTACTCAATATTGTCACCAAAACCCTGCTCCTTTTTTTCATCTTCTTCATCTAATTCTTCTTGAACTTTACATTTCCTCATTGACTGTGTTTCTTTGTAATCATTGGCTATATGCCCTTCTTTGTCACATTTAAAGCATTATCGTTTGTCTTCTTTCTTCTTTGATCGGCATTCCTTTGCCATGTGTCCATACTTGTTGCAATTGAAGCACTTTAGCTTCCTATCCCTGAAGTTGTTATTGAACTTCCCAATGTCCATGGGTTGATCTCACTCTCCATATATTGTTCCTATGCTTGTCTTGTAGTTGTGTCGTCCTTCTGTGGACTCGTACTCTTGTCTTACTGATGTTATTACCACTTTTCACTTTTTGAGTGTCTCTGGTGCTGCTATGGGTAGATAAGCCAATATTGTTTTGATAATGTCGGGTCATACATTTTTCTTCAATAAAAAGATGGCATGTAGCTCATCTGTATCTGTCTTTATGGCCAATATATTGAACTCTATCATGAAGTCTACTGTATTCTTTTTTCCTTGCTTGAAAGATTCAATCTTTCATTCAGTATCTACTGCTTTTGTCTTATCACTGAATGTTGTCTTGATTTCTTTAATGAAATCTTTCCAATCCTAGGTTCCAAGTTTTTCATCGAGCTTATTGAGCTTTCTCTGTGTGTATATGTCCACTACACCTCCTTTAAGGCAAGCCAAGATTGCTATGATTCTGTTGTTGATCTCTATGACTCTGTTGCTCTTGAGGAAATATTGTATTCCTCTCCACTAGTCTTTGAATTTTGTTCAGTTGCCATCAAACTATCCTAGATCTGGTACCATGTTCTTCAGCATTCCTGCCTGTAAGTTCTCATTGATTGCTGCTGGTACTGGTACTACTGATATCTTTGTGTCTGATCTTTCATGGTCGTCTGAGGTTTCTTCTGTGATCTGTAAAGATCCTAGTCATTCTGACAATACTTTAATATTATTTGTTCTTCTGGAACTTGTCTTGGTTCCTTTTCATAGTTTACACTACATATGTTTTGTCCAACAGATAACTCTACCTAGTTTTGTCCATAGATCTTGTCTACTACACCTTTCTTACAAGGTGAGCTCGTCGATGCTTTACCAAATATTACAACCTTAGCTCAGAGCTCAGGTTACACTTAGGCAAAGACTTGAGAAGAAGTAAAGAGATATGATAATTGGTAAAGCATAAAGACACAGGAGAGTATCTATGTTATATATACTTGTGTATAATAAGGAAACAATGTGTAGTCTATGAGACAAATGAGTCACTATATATGAGAATGAAATGAGGTTTCAACACTTTCTACATGAGGTGCTGACTGAGACTGCTTCAGCACAGCCAATAGTGTCATCATACCCTCTGCCTATCTCCATGATACATTCTTGAGGTATCGATCATAACAATTAACTACCAGATGTATTCTTAACAACATTAATAACTCCAACTCCATTACATTTTCTGATACAATTTCTTAATTGTATAAGATCTAATATATTTCTTTATCAAATTTTTCATTACTTTCTTTATTAACTTCATTAGAAAATTCTTTATACTTATTAACACTTTATCTCTTACTTTATACTTTTCTACCTTCTTTTGAATTCTATCTATATTTTTTTATTTCCTTCTATTTTTTCTAATATCAAAACTCATCTTTAGTTCTCTTTTATAGTTGACTTTAATTGAAAATAATTTTGTCACTGTATATACTTTGTTATTAAAGATAAACTCTATAGTTATTAACTATTCTAACCAATTATCTTGCCTATGATTAATATATATTCTCAGATACTATTCCAGCTCTTGATTTGTCCTCTTTGTCTGTCTATCTGTTTGTAGGTAATAAGCCATAGATAGTTTTATTTTTATCTCCAATATTTCATTTAACTTCTTTATCAGTCCTACCACAAACTAAATTATCCAAAATCACACTTTCTAGTAGCCTATGCAACTTTCACACATTGTCTCTAAACAGCCTTACTAATTTTTCTACTGTTGTTTGTAATAAAGTATAATATTTTTGAAAACTTATCACATATTGTCAAAATTGAATTATGACCTCTTAATACTGGTAACTTTGTAATAAAGTCTACTAATATATGTTATCATAATTTCTCTAATACTTTATTAGGTCTTAATTTTCCTACTGACATCTCTGCTCTATTTTTTTCTGATACTAATCATGTTATAATCCAAAATAGTTTATGCTACTATTGCATCTAGTCTATCCTAAAGACCATGTGTAAACCATAAGATCAACACATGTTAAGTATATTATATAATATTATGATCACATGATTGTGTGACTATTACTGTGACAGTGTCATATGACATGTAACATCATGTTCCACCCTAACTCTTAAATAAAATTGAAATGAAAAGGGAAATACAATATAGTCCAACATTTGCAACTTCTGACAAATCACATCTCTCTATATATTGCTTCATCTCCTTAGTAACTTCTAGCTATAGTAATTAACTCTATTGTCTTCCACTGTCCTCTATGTTTTACTATCAGTGTATCATAATAAAGTCAAATAATCTCCAATCTCAACTTCTTATCTCTCAGAATATACATCTTTCTTTCTTTCAATACTAAATTATTTTCAATTTGCCATTCATTATTTCTTAATATTTTAATCCTTGTCTTTTTCATTTTTTTGATTCTTTTTACTATCTCATCATTTTTTGCTTCTGACTTTTTTATTTTCTCTATAATCTTCTTTTCAGTTTCCTCAACCAACAACTGTCTTTTTTTCACCACTTTAATTTCCAACCACTTCTTTTTCAATATTATCTGATTTTTATTGTTTCTTTCTACTCCTTTTGCCCAGTCTGCTCTTCTATCCAAACTATCCACTTGTTTCATACTCTTGTCAGTTATATGCTTTGAGGTAAAATCAAATCTCAACAACTATCTAGCTTACCTTCAATTTAACTTCTAAGCTTTTATAAAATATTCCAAGTTTTTATGATTTATTCAAATTTTGAACCGATCCTTAGCTTCTTCTAAGAAATATTTCTATACTTCTAAATATCTGATGATAGCCAATATCTTCTTATTATGAATTTCATAATTCCTTTTAGCCTTGTTCAATGATTTAAAAATATAAACTACTGGTCTTCACTTCCCATTCTTATACCTCATTGATAAAACTCCTTCTATTACAAAGTCTGATATATCTATCTCTACTCTTATCTTTTTGTCTAAGTCTGATATTACCAAGATTGGCTCTGTCATAAACCTCTTCTTTAACTTCTCAAATACTTTCTATTGTTTTTTCTCTAGTTCTATTTTACATCTTTCCTCATCATCTCATAAAGAAGTTTTGCTACTCTTGCAAAATCTTTAACAAACTATTTATAATAGTGTACTAACCCTAAAAACTTCTGTACATTCTTTATACTCCTTGACATTAGCCAATCTACTACTTTCTGAACTTTTTCCTTTTCTATCCTTATACTATCTGGTCCTATTATCACTTCTAAAAATCTAACTTCTCTAACCTTCTATATATATTTCTCCAGTTTCACAAATAAATTTTTTTCTACCATTCTTCTTGTTATGAGACACTTTGGACATAGACAATTTTTATTTTCTTTTATTTTCTGACTTTATAGGAATTTTGTTTTTCTTTTCTTTTCTTTTTAGGGATGATGAAGAGGCACGTGACATTGCAGTCACATGAAATGTCACATGATGTGACGTCATAAGCCTAGAACATAGTAGAAAGATCTAGAAGATGACATCAGGGCACATGTATGCAACATGATGGCCTTGAGTAGGAAATGAGGCGGACATGAGGTTGTAGCACGGACCAGATGTATTTAGTATATATAGGGCTCTAATTAAGCAGAGACTCCTTGTCAAGTTCTCTTGTGAATTCCCCACTTGATATCCCACTAAGAGATTTACCGTTTGTGTGATCATTTGTCTTTGTGATAAGTGGTTGCCACAACACTTCTTAGTACTTCCTCCACAATTTCATCATGCCACTCTTTTATCTCTATTCTTACCATCATATTATCAATAAATACCACTATATCTTCTGCCTCTATTATATCTCTAAGCAAGCTATTTATCATTGCTTGAAAAGCTGCTAGAGATTTTGTCAATTCAAAGAAAATTACCATTAGCTTAAAAGCCTCTTCTAGCATTAAGAATACTACTTTCTACTCATTTTCTTCTTTTATCCTTATATTGTTATACCCCTACTATAAATTTATCTTTGTAAATATCTTTTTCTTTCTAATACTATCTATCAAATATGAAATTAGCAGCAATGGATAATTATTCTTTATTGTTCAACTATTCAGATACTGATAATCTTATACCTTCTTCTTTTTTTCATCCTTTTTCAGTATAAAGAATACCAGTAATGTCTATAGTGATTTTAATGGCCTAATATATCCTTTTCTCAACTGGTCTTTCACAAACTTCTATATCTTCTCTTTCTTTGTTCTTGACAACAGATATATCTTTCTCTTTTTTAGCACAAAATCTTCTCTGAGATCTATGGCATAATCTCAAGTCTTCCTTATCAGCATTCTCTCTAATTTTTTCTTCTCAAACATCTTTAAATACTTATAGAACCTTCTAAGAACCATCTTCTCCACTGTTATAATCTCTATCAAATCTTTTTTCTCCTTCTCTTCTTCTTTTACCATTCTTGCTATCTCTATTTCTTTTTCTACTATCAGTTTTCTAAATTCTTTCTTTCTGCTTTTGCCATCTTGACTTTGTCTATTTCATTACCTTTCACTTCTTTCCACATTCATCTAGATATCTTGTTATCTGTACTTCCTCTATTCTCCAATTGATTTCTAGATTATAGTATGCCAGCCATAGTATCTCTAATATTACACTCTACTTCTGACCTTCTATCACATCTATCAATGTTTTTTTTGTATATCCTTTGAAAAACAACTTTACCTCCACTATATCTACAATTAACTTTACATAGTTTAGCATTTTATCTATATTTCTCATATATATCAGTCTTTCTAACTTTGTCCTTCTAAAATTATGCTTCCTTACAAATTCTTTACTCATTACCAATCTTATTGCCCTACTATCCAACAACACTTCTACTACTATTCCTTTTTCTTCTTCTTTCTAGTTCAACCTTATCTTTACTGTTATCTCTCTTAATAATCTTTCTCTTTTCTCTTTTTTTTTCTACTTCTATCTGTTATACTTCTACCATCTTTCTTACTCTTTTCTCTTTCAAAATCATCTTTCTGTCTTTTTCTACCTCACTTTCACTTTCTTCTTCTCTTTGTATCACCTTGTTCCTTAAGACTTCAAATCTATTTGAAAAAATTAATACTAATCCTTTCTCTCTTATATTTCTGTAATTATGGGTAATATGCTTAAATCTTCTACACTCATTTCCTCTCTTCTATTGCTCTTTGTCTATTTTCTTCTCTTATCCACATTTCTCTTCTCTACTCATCATTTACTCTCTTACTCTCTTTCTCTTTTTATTTTTCCTTGTTTTCTCTTCTCTTTTGTTCTCTCTCTTGCTGCCTCCTTCTTTTCTAATTCTTTACCACCTATAACTCTAATATTTGTTTTTGTAAATTTAACAACATCACATTGCTCTCCATTATCTGCTTTAACAACCTAGTTATCTTTTCTTCTTTTACATTTCTAGTCAATCCTTCTATATTCATCTGACTAATATCTATAATACAAGTATTAACACTGCTCATTGTTATAGTATCTAACAATAGAAATCAATATATTTCAAAAACATTCCAAAAATTCTTCTGTAAGTACTAACCAGTATTCTTCTTATCCAATCTCATACTGTTTACTAACTACTTATCTACTACTTTACTAACTACTACACTAATCAAATTGTTACATTATTATCTCTAAAGAGGGAATATCTAATCTAAACACTTCTTAATAGACAATATCACTACTTTGCATAGACTGATCACAAAGGGATCAACAGTATAAGCCTTCTACTTGAATATAGCTATCTACTACATCTATAAAAGATGTTATGTATAAAATATACTAGTAGGCTACTGTATAAATGAATAACTAGGCTTCCTTTACCTAACTAGTATATCTCTTAAGCCTAAGACCCAGTTATATGTTTTTGACTAAGAAGTCAAGCTACCTCTTGGTCAAGAATAAAATAATCAAGACAAAATAGAAGAGTATTCTTAGTGAGAGTCAAGTTCTACTGTTATAGTAACTATTAGTCACAAAGACTAATAATGTTACTAGGGTAAACTTATAAGCAAAGTATCTTAGAGAGATTATAAGAGAACTTGATAAGAAGTTTCTAATATACTCCTATCCTATATATATTACTTGTATAAGTTCTACCTTAAATTATATATGTTATTTATAAGTTCACTATATTATTACTATAAAATAAATATGCTGCAACCATACTCTTGATGTTATTATTCTGGTTTCTTCTACTATATTTCAGACTTATGACATCACATTATGTGATATATTATGTGATCATAGTCATGTGTCTTTTTATTATCTAAGAAAGATAAAATAATAAAATATTTGAATTAAGAAAAATAAATAAAAAGAAAAGAAAAATATTAGTATTCAAGTATATTATAACACTTTTATCTTAACTTCAAGACTTTCAAAAACTCACTTCAAGCAAATATCTATAATCAGTTATTAAAGGATATTAGCAATATTATAAGTCTAAATCCACTTTATAGAGGCTTAGTTATACTTCTAAACTAGTTATTATCTAGACTAGCTTTTAATAAACTAATAACTACTTCTACTTTATTCTGATTTCTGTTGTTTAGTCTACTACAGTAGTTTAGAAGCTTATTTATAGATAGACAATATAATATTAGAAAACAACCTTAGTTTCAACTTATATGTTATATTTACTACTTATTGTATAATTATAATTTTATAAGATTAGGATTTAATAAAAAGAAAATTCTTAGCTAATCTTAGTTGGAAAAGTATTAGAGAATTTTTAGTTAATTTTTAAACCCAGAGACTACAGAGTATTTACTTGATCTTATATATTAAGTTTATAGTCAAAATTATAGCTAAGAAATAATAGTATAGAGAATAACTAAGAAAATATTATAGAAATAGTTTTTAGAAAATAAAATAACTAAAAGTTTAGGTGATAAATTACTAGGAGATAAAACATGAGAGATTAATCTGTGTGTGAATCCTAATTAAAAGTTAGAAAGCAAAAGTTTTAGAAGTCTTAAATTTTACTACATTCTTTAATACTACTTCCCTAATTTTATATTTCTTTATCAACTTCTTAAAAAGTTATTTTTTAAACATTAAATTTTTTATACTCAATATTACTTTATTATCTTTCTTTTATATTTTTCTAAACTTTTCTTATTTTTTCTACAAATTCTATTACTTTCTCTACTTTTTCTTTCTTTTTAATATCTACTCTTATTCTTAGCTTTCTATCATAATTTACTATAAATAACAATACTTTTGTTGTTGAATAAACTTTGTTGTTTACTATAAACTCTATTATTACTACATACTCTAATTAATCCTAACTCTTAGTTTATTCATTTTGTTTATTTATTTGTTTGTAGATAGAATACTATTAGCAGTCTTTGTCAAGATTAAAAAAGATAGACTTGATTTATTTTATTTTTCTTTTCATCTTTTATTTTCTTTTTGATTTATTTTTCTATTTTTCTATTTTTATAACAACTAGGGTTAGTGTTGATCGGTCATGCCGTCACATCAGTCACCTGATGGTGTAGTCACAAGACAAATCACAAGACTTGGGAGAATTTAGTAGAAGATTCAAGAACAGATGATATCATACAACATGGATACTACATGTTGGCCTTATGGACTACACATAGTTGTTTAGGGTAGGGTGCACAGTACTTAGCACGGACCATCTGTAGGGCTATATAAGGTAGACTAGTTTGTAAGAGAGTTCTCTATCGAGTTCTCTTGTGTTACTCATATACAAGAGTTGTTCTTTCGTCCAACCCTAAGGACCTAAGTTCATAACAGTCTTGTTTCAATTCTTAACATGTTATTTAACTTTTTCATCAGCTCTACTACAAACTATAGTCTTTTATTTAAAATTATATTCTTTAGTAATCTATACAACTTTCATATATTATTTTTAAATAACCTTGTTAATCTCTTTGCTAATATTCCTTCTATTATTGTCATAAAATATGTTATTTTTAACAATCTGTTGTATATAACTAAAATCATATTCTTTTCTGTTATCAATAGCAACTTAGTGATAAAGAGATTTACTAGTTATTAAAATTTGAGTTTGTCACAAACTTCATTCAGCTTGTATCTCCATGACCAGTAGACCAATTTTCACAAACTAAGTTGCACTAGAAAGCCCCAAATGAGGGCTATCTGCACATATGCAGGAATTTGTACAATTGAACTTGCGTTGGAAAGTACTCATCAATCTGTTTACAACAATATATGATGCATCTCAAAGCGACAAGTATTGGTAGAGATATAAGCATATCAATATAGTGACATAATTAGTTATCTTCTAAAATTAGCCTGACAGCTGCTATGACAGATGACAGCTCCTATCAGATACGAGTTTTGATTATGTGATAGCAACAGCTTGTGCACAGACCATCACCCTTATGTATATATACCTTTGTGTCTAAGAGCTAGACCTCAGACTTAACAATATCAATTATTCTTATTGATACTTTTCATCATCTGTCAATCATTATATCCTTATACTGAACCTCTGAAACACTATTCAGCCCCAGTATCACAACCAGTGAGTATCTTATTTGTGATAGAATTATCTATACTACTAATATTTATTATCAACTCTGTAAATCTTTTCTTTCTAAAACTTAAGTTACAACTTCACTACAAACTTTACTAAATCTCTGCTTATATTTCTATAATTATAACAATCTACTTTTACATGTTACTATCTAATGAACTCTTATTATTTTGTAATGTTTAAGATCTTTTTATTAAAGTACCTAATTACTTAGTTCTATCATTTAGTAGTTAAATTTAGTAAATATTTTGCCTGATATTCTATTTAATTAGAATAGACTTTACAAGTATTTAAAGTAATTACTATTTTAAAAAAATTTATTTTGTTTTCTTAAGATTTTTTAAAAAATATAACTTAAAATTTTCTGAAAATTATAAACTTTATATAAGCCTATAAACTTTGCTTAGTTATCTTAATAGTACTTCTGTTTTATTTTTTATCCTCTAATATAAATTATATTTATCTATATATTTTCCTGTATTTTTTGTTACTTTTAGCTATTAGTAATTTTCTATTACTAATTTTATTTACTATCATGTCTAGCCACTAGTATATTGTAATATAATCAGATAACTTATAATCTTAACTCTTTATCTTTTAATATATATACTTTTTTTTCTTTTAATATTAACTTTCTTTTTATTTCTTACTCATTATTTTTTAGTATTTTGAATCTTACTTTCTTTATTTCTTTAACAACTTTTACCATTTCTTTATCTTTTTCTCTTACTCTTTTTATTTTTATTTATTAAATCTATTTGTAGTTCTTTTACTACTACTTCTATTATTCTTCTTATTTATTAATTTTTGACATTTTTTACTCTTATTTTTAAATCTAGTCTTCTACTTAATTAATTAATTAATTTTATTCTCACTTTTAGTATATATTTCAAAGTAAAATCAAATTTAGTTTGATTTTATTTAACAATTTTAAAAGATAAGCTATTAGTTTCAATCTTTCATTTATATATTCTATTAATAACACTTCTTTTATTACATAATCTAATTTATCTACCTCTATTTTTATTCTTTTATCTAAATCTAATATTAATAAAATCAGTTTTGTAGTGAACCCTTTTTTTAATACTTTAGATGACTTCTCTTGTCTCATTTTCCACTTTGACTTTTTTCTTGTTAACTTATATAATAGTTTTACTATTTTAGCAAAAATTTTTACAAATCATCTATAATAGTTAGCTAACTGTTACAATCTTAAGCTTGGCTTAGATTGTAACTTAGGTAAAGACCTGAATAATTGGTAAAGTATAAGAATACAAGATCATATTTATAGCTATATATATTCAAAGACTATAAGAAAAGAAAAAAAGGTTCTTGAGAAAAGCATTAAGGTAAAAGTGTACTTATATATTAAGTGATGTAAGAGAACTTGATAAAATTCCTACTATAAAGTGGTCTACTTATATTAAGTTACACAAATGTGTAACTATAATATGTGACCAATATCATGTCTTTAGCTAAGTCCAAAGAAAAAATAAGAAAATAAAACTATAAGAGAAAAAAACTAGAAAAATAAAAACAACTAAGTCTATTTAGAGAATTTCTAATAAAAATTTCTACTACTATATGAGGTACCAACTGATATATATGAGGAATATACAAAGCATAGTAGTTATGAGTCATAAAGTGAAATGAACTCTATCAGCCAATCTTACCACATTGGTTATATTTTGCTCTCTTACTGTTAAGATTATATATTTGTATTTTACATTTAGCAAACATAGACTGCTATTATGTTCTATATAATAAATTGTTGATTCAAAAAAGAAAAAGATCTTTTTTACTAGTTTATTATATTATTTTTTGCTTTTTGTTTCCACTAATACATTATTAATAAAACTTATTACTTGTTTTATATTAATTAAGTCTTTTAGCAACTTGTTTATTATAAACTAGAATATAGCTGATGAATTTGTCAAACCAAAAAAGTATGACTATTAGTTCAAACAATCTTTTTAATGTTGTAAAGACTGCTTTTCACTTATTTCCTTTTTTAATTCTTTTATTATAACTTTATCTCAAATTCAACTTTGTAAACATCTTCTTAGTTCTCATATTCTTGATAATATCCAAAATAAGTGGTAATAAATAATTGTTTTTGATTATTTACTTATTAAGATATTAATAGTCTTGTATAATTATTTTCTTTTTATCTTTCTTTTTTACAAAAAACACTAGTATAGTCTTTAATAGTCAAATATATCTTTTTCTTGTCTATTTCTGAATAAGCTTTATCATATTCCAATTTAGCTATATTTATTCTAACTCATAAATAATACTACTTAATTTATTTATATTTCCAAATCTTTTCCAGTATAAATCATTTTTCTTTATTCTACTTCAAACATTCTTGTTAGACTTTCTAATAACTTTATAAATCTTTATCCTAACATCCATACAGTCTTCATTATTAGATAACTACCTTAGATAAAATACTTAGTATATAAACTAATAGTTACACTGTAAATTCTTATTTTTAAAATTATAAATCTCTCTAAGTAGTTTTTCCAAGATATATATTTAGTATAACTAGTAGAGATATAATATAGTTGAAGCCAAAGATTGTTTTGATATTTATATTCTGTATATTTATATACTTATTCATCTAACTTTTAAGAACTTACTAATAGGTCTTGGATACTAAGATGTGAACTATATCTAATTGTTAGATACAGTTCACACTTGAAGATGAAAGTCTACAGAGTTGGCTCAGACTTATACAGAGTATAGAAACTCTATATAATAAGCTCGATGGTGCAGACTTGTTGGAATGACCTTTGTCTCAACTTATATGTTGTATCTCCTATGAACTACATAGTCACAATTTCAGTAAATGGTCTTATAAGGAGTTATTGACACCAGAGATTTAGTGTCAACTTTAGTCAATTATCAAGCTAGCTATTATAAAGTAACTATCAGTCTTAAATACATAAAGTAATAAAAGAAGTAATTAAAACAGATCTCTAAGCAAGTGTTTCAATAGTGAAACACTAAATAGAAGTTGAGATTTGGAAAGGAGAAAACTCCACATCAAATCTGAGTAATTTTGTGGAGTTTAAAGAAAATAATTAGGCAATGGAAACAGATAAAGATGACTACAGATTTTGAGTTCATTATAGAGTATCAAACTACCAATGGAGTTTTGGGTACAAATAAAGCCAAATAATATACTCTTACTTTTTCTCTTACTTCCCTAAACAAGGAATAAATTTTTTGTTTCTTAGCACAAACTCTTTTTTAAAATCAATTATGTAATTACACATCTTCTTTGTTGGCATTCTTTCACTAGATTTCTTTTTAAAAATCTTAATCTACTTGTGGAATTATTTTGCCACTAACTTTTTCACTTTTTCTTTCTTATTCCAAATCTTCTACTCTTCTGCTATCTTTTTTATCTTCATCATTTTTTCTTTCTTTTGTTTATTGTCATATGCCTGTGTGACCTCTCATATAACTTGATCACATATCTTTCTTATATAATTTTCAAAAAGAAAGAAAGTAAAAAAGAATAAAAATAAAGATAAAATAGAGTCCAGGCATATTATGAACATAGTAAGCACAATATATAAGTTAAAACCAAGGTCATTACTCATGCTTAGTTGCATCCATCTCTGTATAAGTCCTCTCTTATTATATTCTATATAATATTTAGACTTTTACTTGAAATATAAAGTGTACTTATACTCTAGCTAAAAGTTAGGCTAGTTTAATAAAACATCATTCATCTTTATGAAACAGAATACTAGAAGCTAGAGTTAATTTCTTTCTGTTGGAACAGAAATTAAGAGTAAGTTTTATCAGGAGTGTTCAATATAGCATTTACAAACAAAATAACCTAAAGAAAACAAGTCGAAATCACCATTTCTAGTCACTGTAATCACTTCAATTGAGATGATGATGACATTACTTCATAAAATTCTTAGAGGTTTCAAATGTTAACCAAGGCATGAATTGTCCTGGAGTGTTACATATTATAATACAATAGTAAGTAGAGTAAAACCAACGAAAGAATCAGAACACAGAAACTCATGATCGCTCTCCACGAAGTCTACGAGCAAGAGCAAGATCTTTAGGCTGGATCGTGACTCGCTTGGCATGAATAGCAGCCAAATTCGTGTCTTCAA
>Ga0157364_1001923_pt1 | contig 18545 bp, 8 predicted proteins | sample AttsexASBM2_FD_111476 | JGI IMG/M metagenome (GOLD analysis project Ga0157364, IMG submission 111476) | Fungus gardens microbial communities from leaf cutter ant in Ribeirão Preto, State of São Paulo, Brazil - Atta sexdens ASBM2 | ecosystem: Host-associated > Fungi > Mycelium > Unclassified ...
AAAAGTAATCAATGATTATTAGTTTTATCTAATCCTCAGTTTCTATATAATTTTAATTAAAAAGCTTTAGTCTTCTGCATTTTGAGAAAAAAAAATATTTAAAAATATATAAAAGTCGCAATTATAACTTTTCTATTTTTAAGAGGGATATTGCAACTTTTGAAAGAATTTGTTCACCTCTAGAAGATTGCGCGAAAGAAAATATCGCGTGATCTCATAAAATTACAGTAAGAATTATAGAGCAACTTATTGTTTATATTAGATCTTTCAGCTTCAACTTTCTTTCGTGATATGTACACAAGCACAGATATCAAGAATAAATACAGATAAAGACGGGATTTCTTAAAATAGATATCTTTATTTTGCTTAACAGGAGATCAGAATTAAAATCATCATAGTCACAAACTGAATATATGTAGTTTCATCGAATTTTACAATGCTTTTTTGAAACAAGAAATATTAATATAATAAGTTTTAATAATAATTTTTACATAAATAAGTTTTAATTTAATTATAAGTATAAGTTTATAAGTTAAATTGTTAATTTTTTGTATGTGTTCCAAAATTAAGATACTTTATTTTGCTCAAATTTTAATTATAAAATGTTAATTAGCGTATATATATCAACGAGAAAAATAGTTATTCAAAATAGTTATCGCTGATTTCTGACGATCTCAGTAAATAATTAAGGAGCATTTTAAGGAGAATTTACTTTAATTTAATCAACGCAAAGTATTCCACTAATGGGAAAAATAAGTCTTACGACAATATATAAAGTCAGCATTGAGGTCAATTCCAATAAAAGACCGTGCAATCAGTCTCCATTAATTAGTCCGAATTGCGGCTAGAAGCTTGATTACCGAAGAGATATTCGTGCAGGATGCGAACTACGAGGGCGTCACGTATAGAAGGATAGAAGTTCGCTCGCCGACCATATTTATCGGTACCTCTCTCTATCAGCCTTCGTTCTCCGTCCGTCAATCTACCGGCTGATCTCTCTCATTTCCGCGTGTTCTCTCTCTCTCTCTCTCTCTCTTTCTTTCCTCTTTTTCTTCCAAATCGTCCGCAGCAGCACTTTAGAGTAATTCCGCAATCAAGCCACAAATGCCAAAGTCGATAATTCGGCGGGAGATCGTTTTGGCACTGGACTCATTGGTGAATACTGTCAATGTTATTTGTGGGAAAATTTGTCAGATTAATTCAACTCTGACAAATGTGCATGAATAGTTTCTCTTTCAAATTGAAGATAAATCGCAGAAAAATTATCGTCGTAAATGATAATTTTCTCAAATATTAGATAATTTGCATATGGCACATCATAATTCTTCTTATTACAAATTCTTAAACGGATTTGCAAATTTCGCATTTTGTTGAAAACATAATATTAATTTTCTAATTGTGGTATTTTCTAAAATTGAAAGAAGTGAATAAATTTTGAGTTAGAAGTGAAAATGGAATACAAAATTTAAGCTATTAACAAATTTCAAGTAAATTATACGTAAATATCAGTTTAGAGTTTTAATAATATTTTTTTAACGTCTAGATTATATATAATATTAAATGATTTTTTTAAAATTCAATACTTGAGTGCTATACTTCACAATCTTCATTAAAAAAAATTAATATGTTATTTCACTACGTTAAATTCGTTAAATTTATGACCTCACAGAAGCGCTTTACGTTCAACAGGAATATGCTCTTTGCGAAAATGTCCTGCCAGAAATAAACATCTCAATGACTTATCAAAATGCACGTTAAATGGACTTCGTGATCGATGTAGTCTCGATGTAGTCTCGATCGCCACGCCCGACGTAGATTAACGAGGATAAAAAGCCATCCGATCGATCCTCTTTTCGCCATCGTTACATTCGCATGAATTATATTTTTTATTTTCCGCAAGATACCGGAACTGACCGTAAAATCAATATTAAGGGGGAGGGAATAATTAGTTATCTCAGCACGCACGCTGCCAACAACGGCGATAGCATCCGGCGGTCGGATACGCGGACTTTTCGGACTTGTCCAACATCCGGCAGTGCTTCCCTGGCGCACACCAGTATCCGGACGACAAATAAAGGTTTACGAATTGCACGAGTGTTTGTAGACGATGCACCGCTGCCTGTCGCACATCGTGCGTCGCCCCGCAGCTCGAGTCATGTAAACTTGTGTAACAATTGCTAGCGCGGTTCATCCCGAATGTCCTATTGTTCGCGGCTAGCAAATAAAAGGGAAGAAAAAAATAGCGATTGCGCGCTTTATACAGCGAAAGTTTGCACAGATATGAATTTTGTGTTCAACCAAAATTGTATGCACGTGAAATTATATAATCAGCAGTGCTACGTACCGACAAATCTTTATTGGTAATAATAATTACGCTCGGAGGAATCTGTCTCTTCCATTATTCGAACAAATTTCTATTTCTACATGAAATACATTTATATTCTAAATTTAGATATGTACAGTATGTTTACATGTATGCAAGTGTCAAAATTGAATCATGCGCACGCTCGGTTTATTTATAACTGCGCAATGATAAATGGTTACCTAACCAATTAATATTTTTTTTTTTAACATAGTAACGGAATTGCGAATTTATTTACTGACCAGCTGACGCGGGATTCAACAGTTCAATGAAAAACACGGGCAAAATGAAAAAGAATTTGAGTGGCTGCAAGGCATAAACGTGTCGTCCGCGCTCGATCGGAACAAATTAATATTCCATCGCGCATCGAAGTGTGTCGATGTATCGGCGCACAAAATCCGAAAGGCAGACGAAAGCGTATTTGCTCGCCGTATTTGCAAATGAAGTCGCGCTACGAAAACTAGATGCATAGACAGCACATAACCGCAACGCGCACAAAGGTCACCAAAGCAAGACGCTGCGAAGTCTAAGACACGGCCCAAAGTGACGCTTGTTAACGGAGAAACAGGAATCGGGAGGAATAATAATACTATCTCGGTTGCAATATTACTAGCGCGTTTAAATCGATGCAACGGTGCGTTCACGCGCATATTCGTGCCATACATTAAATCGAATGAAAGCGAAACGACAACTTTTGTGCACAATGGAAGACAAATAAGTCAATTCTAAGCAATATCATAAAACTCGTTCTCAGGACTTGTAAGAATTTATGACTGGAATTGTAATTCTATCCGTAATAGGCTTACTACATTAATTCTAAAGCATATATAATCAGGGTTGGGAAATAACTAATTACTTATATAATTAAGTTATAGTTATAGTTACTTTTTTTCAATAACTGTAATTTAATTTCTTTTTTTCATCTGTAACTGTAACTTAACTTAGTTACATTTCTTCCAATAACTAGTAACTAATTTAACAGTTACTTTACATTTTACAGTTACTTTATTTATTTGTCAATTTAATGTGATTGGTTAAAATCTGAATACTGATTAAGGATACGGTCTACTACAAATGCTTCGAAGTTTTTTGATAGATTAGTAAATTGTAAACGTAATTTTTTTTTCTTTGATAACTCTAACGATATCGATGTTACTCATATTGTCATGATAACAGAAAAGTAATTGAAAAGTAATTGAAAAGTTACTTTTTTAGTAATTGTAACGAGTTAATTTTTAGTCTCGGTAACTTGGAACTGTAACTATAGTTACTTTTGAAAGAAAAAAACTGTAATTGTAACTAGTTATTTCTACAAAGTAACTTTCCCAATCCTGCATATAATGAACTTCTTTTTCTCTTTACTTTGTTTTTATACATGAAAAGAATGATTTTGCTGAAATACCTAAAAATTTGGCTAGATAAGAGAAAATAATTTTGTTAGTCCATCAAAATATTTGTGTAGAAAATTCAAGCAATGCTGCAAAAAATTTTAATATTCTAATAATTAGCTTGAGCGTCCTATATAATTATTTTGATAGTCCAACAAAATTTATTTTCTAATCTATATCTAATTAAATTTTTAGATACTTCAGTATAATCGCTCTTTCCTCTCTTTTCGTCTAAAGTGAACAGTTAACTTTTGAATTCTTTATTATTTATCTTTTATCTAGATTTTTGACACAGAATTTTCCAACTTATTAACATTTCAATTATCAATAAAAGAGCAGGTTATTTTCTTTCCTTTATTTATCAGATTTATATAATACGCATGAATTTAATATAAAAATAATATACATTCTTAAAGATAACATGTATAAGATTTCGGATACGAAAATAATAGATATTTTTCACTTCACATAGTGACATACGAGACACAGGCAGTGCGCTAAAATAACTTCTCATTTGATCTCAGTGACCATAAATTCCATAAATAAGATTGACAGAACTTTATCTCAGGGGAATAATTTCAAGCCAGATTACGCAACCGAACACACCGTGTGTCCGATTCGTCCCATATCTCGCGAGCGAGGTGGACAAGCTGCAAAAACACACCGCGACACCGACAACGCGAAACACGACGTTTGATCCATCGCTGGGCCGAAACTGACAGCCAGATAATCGCGAGGTCGTGATGAATCGCTCAGTAAGTCTTATCAGTTGGCCTCCGATGCGCGGCATCGGCTTCGCTGGCTTCCCAAACGAAACACGTCGCGGAGACTGTCACGTACAAGTTCGTTCAGCGCTGCTCGCCTGAACCTTTTTCTCTCTCGATTGCGGCAAATCGAAAGTTATTTTTACGTGACATCCCACATAACGTGCAGAAACGGGCGACAACATGAAGATGGCAACGCCCGATATCGAAACGAACGATCGTAGCAGGAAATTTGTTGGAATCAGTGAAAGAGAGAAATAGTCAAATAGTCGAAGGAACAGAAAGAGAACGAGTGGAATAGAGGGAGAAAAGGGAGAGAAAATCGGTTTGCCGATATCCCACAAAACTCAAAGCGATGCCTTCGTGATCAGAACGCGAGAACATGAACGAAAAACGAACTCTACGTAAAGATGGAAAGTTCCAGGTTACAATAATGAAGGGATAGCGCTTGCGATCGCGATGAATCGAAACGGCAATGGTGCTAAAAAGTTCACTATAGCATCCGTATCTTTGCTGCTTTTGTTCCGCTGAAGATCGATGACCCGCTCCTACTGGAAATTCCACTATCCTGCTTGGAGATCGATTATCACTGTTGAAATTATCAGATACTTTCTTGTAGTACTCTTTCAAAAAACAGTTATCAGATTTGAACTCTGCGATTTCTTTTTGAAATCAGAAAAAAATTAATGCGCGCTATTAGGGTAAATGTTCATATTAATGTGTGCCTTTTAGCCAATTTGCTTATTATTGAATTAATTATTAAACATTATAGCTTTAATTTTCTGCTTGCAATCAATATCGGTTTTTCAACTACTTCTTTTTCTTATAATATTTCTTTAATTTAAAAAATGTTAATCTTTATAATGCTTTTGACAAAAATAGAAAAAAAACATCACGTACAATCTAGACATATATAGAAATATAGAATTAATTTCATTACATAGAACAGTATAATTTGGAACTCTGAGAGCGAAGAAACGATACGCTTTGCGTGGATAGGAGACTCAAAAACTCACAATAATTAATTAATTAATTGTTTAAATCGATTAATCTGCGTCTGCCATGCCTGCTGTACTATTGTTATTCTCAAATTTGTTGATCTCAAAGCAACATGCGTGGAAACGCGCATAGCATTTCCAGCATTCAAAAGCATTTGCAAGCCCGACACTCCGTCAAGGACATTAATAATGACGTCAACAAATCTGTCGCGCTGTCTGATATTTCCTTCCGGCATCCGGTTTTTGCCCGACTCCAACTTACTGATCTCGGTCGGTTTACCAGAATGTATTCCCAACACATATATCGCTGTGCGAAGCAATAATGTAAGTTTAAAGTATGATAATGTGCAGCTTTAATCTCAAGAAGGTTAATAGCGTTGATATCCGCCCAATAAATGAAATTCGAGCTTTATTTGATATCATTATGCAAACAATCGAGGATATCAATATAATTGGAGAAACTGTTAAATGATCGCTTTCAGAGAATCCATTTATCACTCACGCACAAATATTTAATATTTGTGCTCCTTTAAATATCTCTTTCATTTTTGACAGATATCTTGTGACAAGTAAAAATTTGTAAAAAAAAAAGTATTTCATACGCTTATATTTATAAAAATGGATTTTAAATTCTCTCGCAGTATAAAAATAATTTTTATTTGTCACCGCTCGTTTCTAAGCTGCAATTTATATTCATTACATTTTATTCTATCGATCCGATAATATACAACCATGCGCATTTATCAGTTGTTATCTCCGTAATATCGTAGAGTATGAAAATATCTTTTTTTTTATTTATTGCTTGTTGGGAATGTTTAAGTGTTACGAATGTATTCGCGGTATTACGAGGGTCGAGAGGGTTAACGAGCGCTTACATTTGGTTTATGTGGAGCGGTAGAAAGCGCGCACGAGTTCTGTTGGTACGTAATTCGGGACCTCCCCTTATTGTCGGGCATTACGTCCTTTGCGCCAGATGCGACCCAACGTTTACTTAGCCATTCTGAATTCCGCATGTGTGCTCACGGCCCACGGGACGAGCGAATTCGTATGAGTACTGGATTTCATTCATTTATGAGCGCAATTGATCGAACGCAGAATTTTCCCCGTTAATCTCGATTTAAAGACCCGGGCGGGGAGGGAGGGGATGGGGGGGGTACATCGAGCAGCGTCGAACCTATTTTACGGATCGCGAAAATAGCGTTTTATTCGCGGAGATAGTATACTTGTTATCGCCGAAAAACTTTTTCGGCCGTTCAGTTATTTCGAAAAATCAACGATAATCGATTAGCACATTTGCACATTTATATGTATTATCTTTTCGAGATTGTTTCATTCAAAATTACTTTTAAAATATCCTAACTCCTAACTCGTTCTGTCTCCATTTCTTGCACGTTAATTCCTGTGATGATGGATTATTTTTATTATTACGTTCTTATTATTGATTTATGTTTAGAAATCGTCTTTAAGGTTATTTCAATTTTTTTTATATATTCAATTTTTTTTACTCATTCATTAATACAACAAACTTTAAAAATCTATGAATTATAGGTTTTTATTATATAGTAAAAAAAAAAGATTTAAAAAATCTATATTAAAAAATATCTATGAAAATATGTGAATCTATGTAAAAATTGTATTCTATTGGGTTATCCGGAAAATTCGTGCCGATTTTGAAGGAAAATTGAAACGCAGAAGATTTAAATTTTAGTATACATTTATTAAATTATATAGATCGGCACGAACTTTCCGGACAATCCAATATAATACTATGTAATTAAAATTAATATTATAGAACAAATTAAACGGCCGCAAAAAAAGAAACGATTAAAAAATCTCTTTATGTCTCTTTATAAAAAAAATATTTCCTCTTCATAAAATTTTATTCGTATTTTTGAATTTTTTAAATGCACGTATCTTCGGTGACATGTCATCATCCCATTTAATCATCCGTATTTTTCTATTTCCCTCTATTGTAGATCTATTTTCCTCTATTGTAGATCTATTTCTCGCCCGATCGCTAATTTTTTACTTCCTCCTATATGCGGGCGCTTGATTCAAATGTGTAATGTTCTCATAAATGTACGGCACATAGGTATCCATTAAATCGCATTTTCACCTTTTCCGCTTTCATCCCCGTCAATGTCCGGGTCTCGCCAGAGGAAATTGACCGGAAGCGTGCGCGTAACCACCGGTATCGTCAGCTATCGTCGCGGATACAAATCACGGATAATTCTACGGGAAAACGAATTCCAATGGACAGCAGGGATCGATGGACGATCCGCCGGATCTTTGTAAGTCCATTGCTTAAGAACGAGATGAAACCGGTGAAAAAAGGAAGGAGTTTCATGTTCATCGAGCATAAACGAGCGCGTCTTCCGGTGACCTGACGACTTGACCCGTTTAGAAATTTTAATTTCCGGTTGGTTGGAGACTCTCTGAGAGTCTCTCGGAGATCCTTCTCTAAGGATGCATCGGAAAGCAGCATCAAACTCGCATATCAATCGTGGGCAACCAAGGTTGACGTTGTGACCATGACTTAGGAAGAAGATGACTTATGTTCGCTTGTACCGGTGAGGAAATGACGAGAAGAAGGATGACAAAAGGAAGAGCTTTCCGTCCAGTCGCACGGCTACTCAAAGCGAAATCCGTGAAATGAGATTCTCGATGGAACAAAGAGGACCTCCACGTGCCACAAAAAATGCGCCGACGTTCGAATTATTATGATAGAATTTTTTCTGAAATAAAAACGTGTGTTTGATCTATGCAGAGAATTAATTTACGATTGTAATTGATGATTATTTTTATTGTGTTCTGCTTTATGTAGAAAATTATAATTACAATCAATTTTTATACGGTTCGAACCAGAAGCATAATTAACCCGGGATTAGTTATCTCATTTTTTTATGTAAACAATCACTTAGAGTGTTTTAACTCTCATTAAAATCATTATCATTAATAGTATATTGTATACTATTGATTGTTTTCCAATTATTCGCATTTGAAAACATTACATGGATATAAATTAATTTTTTTTTTTTTAAAGGAAGAAATCAAACATACATTAAACGGAATAAACACGTTAAATAGCTTAGTATATTTAAAAAGATTTTAATACTTTTTATTGTGGATTTTGGATAGAATTGTATATTTAAAAGTTTGTAAAGAATAGTTACTAAAAAAAAAAAAAGAAAATATGTTTAAAAAAGAAGAAAATAATATCCATTTTACAATAATTCATATTTTCTCACTGCTAGGGTATAAACACATTTCAGACATGGAATTATATTTCCGGGTTAAATATAAACGAAGTAATTCTATAAACGTCAACGTTGAAAGGTATACTTTACAGACGTGCGACCTCAATTGTTTGGATCAAATTGTGCATGGATTCAATAGAGATTTGAGGGATTTGATGTAATATAAACAGAACAGAACAAAGTTGCAGCAATGTATATTTAGTTTGCATTCTCGTTTGTATCGACCAAACTTAGTCAATATCGTTCACCTTTGAACTCCTAACTAAATACCATTACACTTTAGGAATTACGAATAACTGTGACTGGTTCTGTGAAGCTAGTTCGTCATGCGTAAACGTCAGCTATATTGATCATGCATGTATGATCAGAAATCGCTACCAATACGTTATCGTTCGATTCTGACGAGAAAAAAATAGTTCGAAATCTCTCCAGCGTATCCTGGGAATTCGATTTAAATGTAGGCATTGCCTTTCGCCCTCTCTTCGGTATTTGCATTCTCATTAGGAAATACCGTAAACGATTCAAACGGCTCTCTGATTTGCCGCCATCACTGCTGCACCGCTGTGCAAACTCGAAGTGGATTAACCACGTGCCTCTCTCAGCCACTTTGTAATCGATATCTATTCGATATGTAACAATTAAAAAACGCTCTTTAAAGTGCAATATTAAATCAGTTTGCACGTTTATAAGACTTCAGCAAGTTTATTACAAGTGAAAAAACCTCATACTAATTATATGGAAAATTGGATCCCGATGAAATGAGTTAGATGTAGAGTTATAATATAACTTATAATGACGAACAAAAGATGACAGACATAAAGCTCAATAATGGATAATTTTTGAGCTGTAATGTATCAAAAGTACTTTATGAGTATATTTGCATTTTTAATATACTCTAATTCAAAAACTATTCATTATTGAGTGTTTTTTGTATCTATAATATCCTTCATCATTGTAAGCTACATTGTAATGTAATATATATAATGATTATATAATAATTATATGTGAAAATTACCTCATTTTATCGGAATTTAATTTTTTTTTATAAATAGTGCAGGATTTTTTGGTTCTTATTATGATTATATATAGATTAAGTCTGGAAAGAATAAATGAGTGGATTGTTTTTCGATTACCGTATTTAAAAAAATGTCTTTAGCGCGCATCTATGTATTGTTGCTCAGTAAAATATTGAAAGTAATAATTTTTTTCTTATATGTGGTAGGAAATAAAATGTAGGTATAACATATGAATATTATTTGTACTCTTAGTTCTACTTTATTTTTAAAATACACCTTTGTATACATAATCTTTTCTATCGTAACATTTTTATAAGCAAATAAAATTTATAAAGCTATCAACGTCAGAACGTATGATGCAACTATATTTTCCTTTTATATTTTACAACGCATCATCCAAAATAGTTACCGCTTTACCGGAATGCCTACACTAAAATTGTCGCATATCATTCAGATATAATCTTGCGGCATGGTTATGCGAATATGAAAAACATCAGCAAAAATATTTTAGTTCGCCCAGCTGCGATATGAAATGCACACAAGTTGCTCGAACACAGATCGCGACAAAATATGCATTACTGTTATTTGCGCAAACGCTCGTAATACTCATTGCGAATCCGTTTTACGAGCGGAAGTTTATATTACGCTCTCGAACGACAACTGGCGTATCAAATTGCGCAATAGATATCCAGCAAGATCTGATTAACTTACATATATCGGTTTTGCGCATGACGATCCGCATTTTATACAGTAAACTTATATTATCGATAAACTATGTTTGCTCAATGATTTACTCGTTGCTGTTTTGTTCAGAAATCTTAAATAATCGCTTGCAATTAAACATGACTCAATCAATCATATCATTTCCTTTCTTTCTGATTGTTAACTTGCTCCAATAGGTTATCCCGGTCAAGCCTAGGTAATCCCCTCGAGAAACCTTTGATCTTCGGAATAATTGAAAGGATCGTTCACTAAAATATTGAAAAATATGCGGAACGTTACAAGGGTTACGTTTGCAATCTCATACATAATGGATTTACATGTGAAGTAATACATGGCACCAACGCAAACAACTGTAAAACACATAAACTCACACGTAAACCAGAAGCTTATCGGAATTGCTATCAAACGGAGCTCATAACTTACTGAACACACGTAGTAGCTGATTCTAACGGAACTACAATCCGGTAGGAGTGGATTTGGCGTCCTGCGGTAGATCGAAACTTGTTTGAGATTACTGACCCTTTCCGAATAATACCAATTGGCATATCGCACCTGTCACATTTATTTTTGTTATAAACAAAATTTCTCTTCCATAAACACAAAATAGTTTTCTCACAATTTATTAAAGCATACTCATGAACTGTCAACAAAGATTTTATATTAGGTGTAGTAAAAAGAAATCCATTATTTTTCCATTCAATTTCATGCAAAAATAATGGATTTCTTTTTACTACACCTAATATATCACTTTTGAAACTTATTTTAAATCTTATCAAAGTTTTTCAATTTAATCTTCATAATTTCTGATATTTACAAATAATATCTTTGTCTATTATTCCAAGAAATAGATACTTTAAAATAGTTTAAAGCATCATAAGAAAGTATTTAGAATTTAATTTTCGCATTATGGATCATATTTCTCTTATCTACTAATGGCGCACAGTCGTGTATTTGTCCATTTCGAACCCATTATTATCTCCATTTTTAGTATCAGGTCGCACTATTCAATTGTCCGTAACGGACGGAGTTGCACCTCGAAAACTGCGACGCGAACAGATCCGCTAGCGGCGCGACGCTAATGGCGGCGTTGTTGATGTTGTTTATTGTAGAAGTTTGGACCGGTTTTGTGTAGCGAGTCGACCTCGCTCAGATTGGGATTGTACCAGTAAATTGTTCCCCAGAGTTGAATTATAACGCTCCGCCCTTTGCGGCAATTCCATTTGCCCGCTTTATTACGTTAACTGGCGACGGCGACGATGACGACGACAACGACAACGACAAGGACGATGATAGCAACGAATCAATGCCGTTGACGAGTCTTCGTGGGAAACATCAACCATGAATCGCCATCGGCACATTAGATCAAAGAGCTTCATTGAGTGGAGATTCACGTCTAATTGTAATGTGATTATCGAATCGATATATATCAGATATATCGTAGAAGAACGGTGATGTACGAGCGCGATGAACTTTCACAGATCTCAGTTGGAATTAATCTCATTGGAACTTGTGTGATGGTCCAGATGTTTATCGGCACGTAAAGAGAAGATAAGATCGAAGCTTGGAGCTTCACAGGGGTGTCGTATCGCTGATAACGAACACGCTCTGCGAAATGGTTCAATTTCAGTTTTACGACCGTGTCATTAAGTGACGAGATTTTCCGGGTTAAAAAACAAGGTGGAACACGTAAGAAAAACTGGTAATCCTCTGGTTACTCCGCGCTTTGAGTTAGCCGATTCATAATACTCGTAAATTAAATGGAGTATAATTAATTTTGTTGGCCACAATTCGTACATTTTCGAGTCGAACGCGTTAATTTAATTGGCAGTTTGACAATGAAGAGGATTTGTTCAATGATGAATGACATTTATTCATTAATAGATTGTTAATATTCATCAATATATTTAGTATGCAATCATATTTGCAATAACTTACTAATAAACGACTAACTTATTGTACATTACGACATATTTTAATATTTCTGGAGCGAAAAAATATTTTATTATGCAAAGTACCATATTACTGCGCAAACAGTTTGACAGTTCTCCACTATCTCAATAATAATTTCATCTAGACGTGAAGTCTATTTATAACAACAGTTAATTTATTGCGACTACGTTGCAGATTGCGATCGCGCGATGTTATCACGAGATCGATGGCCGCAATGAATTTTGATAGCTCCCTGTGGATTCGCATTGACTATCAAAATTTAATATATTTCTCATTTGCCAGAATAGAACAGTAAAAGGATGCGTACTGAGCAAACAAAAGTTTTCGTCATATATTTTCAACCGAAGTCTCCATAATTTATTACCAAATTGATTAATAACATATTCAATATTAAAACTGTCCGAAGTAAACGAGAATTATTTACACTTATGCGATAACTAATTTTATATGAATAAATCTATTAAAGAAAATCTATTTAACAGCATTAATCAGTTCTGCAGATATAATGAATTTTAATGACATATGATATTTCCGCGTATATTTTAATCATGTCGAATGCAAGGATATGAACAGTTATATATAAGTTTAATTTTTTAATGATTCGTATAATAGTAGTTAACAATCTACACATTTTGTATGCTGTATTATTTTTAATTTATTCTTAATCTTAACTCTCTTAAAAAACAATTATTATACTTTGATATAAACATCTGATATAATATAATATATTTTATTTCTGCTGTGGTAGCTTTTATTTAAAAAACGATCAAATAACAGCTAATTGTTTTTAAATGACTAACAATAACATTTGTTGAGTATACAATGAAGAAACTGTGACATTTTATTGAATTAAATTAAACTAGGAAACTAAAATATTCTTGTGCAAGAAATTTATGCAATTCCATGAAAAACAATCTGACAATATGTCTTGATCGAACTGCAGGAGTTTCTCACAAATCTGAATAGCAGATTTAACATTGTGAAATGATACATCTTTTTATCAAATGGATTGTCATATATGAAGTGTGTATTGTTTTATATTCATAAATTCATCCTTCTAGACATTTTGCAGAGACTCAGTCTTGTGTCGCATAAATGCAGGATATAGTTGAAATCGCATTGTAGGTTTCTGTGAAGATATCAGTATTCATGAAATTCTTTCAATGAATTTCAATGATTCGGTAGTAAGATATACAGCCTCGAATAGAACATTTTCTATGTTCAAAATTTTTCTATGTTCAAAAATTTTTCTATGTTCAACGTTTTAACTTAAAATTTGTATAAAACTTTTCTAAAATTTATGTTTGAAAAAATTTCGTTATTTATACAAAGATAAATTCTTGCAGATATGATTAAATATTCAATTTGTGGACAATGTTGAAATTTGTCAAACAAATGTAAGAACTGTTGTAAATCGCAAGAGACGACAATTTTCAAAGATTCCACATTTGTTCTGAGTTTTGTTTCAAATCCCCTTTCAAACACGAATGATTCCTTTTCTGAATTTACACTGAATCGTTTCCGTTATTTGCTGGATAATCCACGTTTCGAGAAAAATCCGACGTAAAGCTCGAAACACGTAACGACTTCCGCTTGTTTTCGCAGATGTCTTCTAAACGTGTTCGACAATGAAGATAAATTAAAGGTGCGTCTCGGAATTTCAATGTCGTCGTTAAGAATTGTTTTGTAACTCGACTTATCCCAAATCCCTGGTCTATCGATGTTACGGTTGCAGTTTTATCGACTTACATGTACTTTGTGTGCCGAACTATGTGTGTCCATCTCGTCGTTTTAATTACTTAATCTCCGACTGTGTATGCTAAATCTGGCGATCTCGCGTAATCAGAGGCTCTGCCGGTTCGCGTTTTGCATTTCGCCACGCTTCGCAATTCAATTCTGTACATGTCTTATTCTATATGCCTGGGTGTATGTTTTTTTTTACTTTTCCTTGTAAATGACGACGGACTCAAATAACACCGCTCTCGCATTCGCATAATCAGATTTTCCACTTTATGCGATATCGTTGGGCATGTCTCTTAATTGCTCAGCAAACGAAAAAAGACAGCATCGTTGTATCTCTGCTGTAATATTGATTTCCTATTTTTATAGATTTTGTTATCATAACGATTTTTTGCGAGAGCATATTGTTACGGGAAAGGGAGAAAAGGGTTTCATTAAAAGTACTTTATACTTTCTATATATAAAATATTTTACGTTGCGTATATGTAAAATTGTATATTAAAATAGAATAATGTTTTTACGTATATTAAAATAGATATTTTCTCGAGTCACAGTATTCTATAAGTTTATTTATTTATTTTCTCCCTTCACGAAAGGAGAGAAACATTTTCCTTCCACTTTTCTTCAAATATATTATATACTCGAAGTAATTAATGTCCCGAATGACTCTGATCACCTGACAAACAATCGTCTCCATAAGAGTAACTTTAATAATAAAATTATAGTACCGGTTATGTTATTCATGATTTATTTACTTGAGGCTACATCGGACTTTATCGAGTAGGTGCGAGATACGTGACGTTTCTTCGGCAGATTTTTATACCCGCCCAGGAAATTTCCTGGTGATTTATTTTACATCAGCCTGGCACGTCGTAAAGATCGCTCGCTCGCAGGGCAACTTGGTTCGTTCGCCAAGGCGACAGTGTAGCACCACTTACTGAACATTTCAATTGAAATGCGATCGCACGAACGAGAAGTATATCTTTCCGTTAGTGGAGGCTCTCCTGTTTCTGGCAGCCGGACGACGAGCGAAAATAGATGTTCCGCCAAATTCTCTTTCGTGACCGTAAGATTCCATTACTGACATAGGTCTAATGCACGTCCTATTAATCATACAGACCTCGTTTTTTCTCAATTACATGACGATAAATTACCGTTATGCATATATGAGCCACGATTAATTAAAATTTATAATTTCCAGACAATATTATGAATCTTAACGAGCATACCGTGATGAAAAGGATTCAATGTGTTTCATATTATGAGAAATATTACAGAAAAATCATTTTATCGCCTTCATTAATCTTTATTATTAATCTTTGATTATCTAATTCCATTTTGTATCGTAATTCTTCTATCTACATGCTTTATTTTTTTTTCAAGTTATATATTAATCCTGTAAATTCGAATACAAGAATATAATTTTTCGAGGAAACATGTAAGCATATTCAAGTTGTCTCGCAGATCAATTCTTTTCTCTCATAGCGTGGAATAAATTTTTCGAGCGAGCATCAGTCGCCGCATATAGCGGCTACGTGGAGCGAGAAAAGTTTATTCCCACGATTCGTCGGAGCAATGAGGACGATTTCTTCCGGTAACTCCGTACCACCATCCATCGTGCAAAATATCCTCGTGCCCTTATCTCCCTGGGAGAAGGTGCAATATCGTAACGTGTTGTAGTCCTGTATACATACGCGTACGTGCGCCTGTATGCGCGCTCAAATCGCAAAAGTACGCGAAATTCCTCGCGGCTCTCATCGACGTTACAATAACCGCAATATATCCAGACGCGAGACTGTTTCTTTGCGATACGAGAACGACGACGATGATGACGACGACGACGATATGGAACATTCGGTGGAGGGGCCGCGGGGGGAATAAGACGATGGGAATTGTTGAATGTGACCTAGTAAGTGGATGCCGCCACCAGTGGTGGTGCAACAATGGCGAAATATAAATCTAAATCCCAACCGCCATCCTTCCTGTCCTCCTTTTGCCCACCAGCCTCCTTTATCTTCCTCTTTCGTCTATTTTGCGACCTCCGGCACCGGCGACGGTGCTTCGTTGTCCTGGTGGCCGGCGCTCTTTACCCGAGAATTTCTCTTGCAGCATTCAGTTCCTGGCCTCCTTCGCGCTTCCTATCTCTTTATGCCGCTCTCGTCTCTCGGGCCTCTGTCTTCCGCTTTAATTCGCCTTACGCTTCTTTATTCTCAGACCACTTTGGATTCCATCCGCGCACGAGTCGTTCCGACAAGATAATGGGCGACGAGTTAAACAAGAAATGAAATAAGAAGAAATTCAGCTTAGCGTTACTTATTTTTATTATTTTTGTTTTCGTTCCTGCAGACGCATTCTATATTTTTCTATATTTGCACTTTTATATTTCATATTTAATCTTTATATTATTGTATAAAAAGGAATTCTGGAATTTGTAGGGATTTTTTTTAGTTACATTAGGTTCTTTATAAATTATCTTTATTGCTGTAATTTTTTATTGAATTGTTGAAGAAATAATACGCAAATTGAAATTTTTGAAAGTTTTTGAAATAAGAATTAGAAAGAGAGAGAGAGAGAGAGAGAAAGAGAAAGAGAGAGTTATTGGAATCATTAGGAAATTAAGTTAAAGTTAAATCGTATATCAATCCAATAACGTCTTTTTTACACTATATAATAAAAGAGTCAAGAATTAAACTGCTTACTTCACAAATTTTTAATACTGTGACAAGATAAGAGTTTGTCTGTATCTTTTCCTACGTTCTGCAGATGTTATATCACGTTATGTTATGCCATATATGATCTGTACGTGCATAGACTTGCGAGACCATTATCTCGTATATCTGCGAGATCATCTCCTCGGACTAATTCTTTTCTTCTGACTTATCCTGCTTATCTGTCCCTTGCTCTAACATCTTTTGCTTTCATTTCTTTCTCCCAGCGGTGCCTGTCACGAGTCCTCATTCTTTTTGAGGACGTCTCTTTTGTATCCAGTCTCTCGCGCTCCCACGTCTTCCAGTGATTTCCCACTGGTCTTTCATTTTGTTTCACGTTTCCGGCGCTTCCGTCCAGTAGTATTTACTTACTATTAACAAAACACGCGTGTGTTATGCACGTCCTTCAATATTTATTCTGCATTTATATTTGTCGATTTTATCTATCTGTTGCATTCCACGCGTGTTTATGTTTATAGATAATTTTCTACCGCAAATATCGTTATACAATATAGCTTCTTTCTCTTTTTCTTTCTTAAGACATCTTATGATCAGACTTTTTTTTAACTCTTGCGTTTTTTTTTATCTAAAGTTACTTTGTCGTTTAATCTAGTTGCTTCTTAACCAACTTTATTTTGACAAAGCATTCTTTATCAAGGATCACTCTCTTCATTCGCATTTCTTGATCTTGTCGTTTCAAACTCCTATTCTTTGTTATTTTTTTTTTAATCTCTTCTTATTATCCTTGCCTTCTTTCGAGATCCGTTTGTATACGAATGCTTTATATGTCACTGTCCGCGCTGCTTTTTTCGTATTTTTCCTATTTGTCTGAGATCGTTTTCCTTCTTGTCCACGATTGGCTTTATCACCAGCCTTCCCTTTTCCCGGTCGCTTTCCATCGGCGGCGCATGATTTATTTGCCGCGTCGCGCGTCGTCGTTCGAAATGCTCGTCCACTTTAATTTTCTCAGAGCTCTTTTGCTTTCCATATTTACTCGTTTTATTCGAATTACATTTTATCTGCAAATATATTCCATCTCTCTTCTCACGTTTTTTAAAATGTCTGTTCTTCAATTTACATTTTTCTGAATTATTATCTTTTTTTATTATTCTGTCATATTGAGACGCGTTACATTTCGCGTTACTTTTTCCAATCTAATCTTGATGAATCTACTTATCTTAAGTATCTATCTGATTTCTCCTTTTCTATCTGTACTTCGCGTCACTGTTTCGTTTCTCTTTTTTCACTCATCGCCCGATTTCACTTGGCATCAGCAACATCAAGACTTTACATTTACTCTCCTTTCATCCACTCGCGCGCCGCTTTGCTTTACCAATCCTTTTTTCTCATTCTCCTTTCCCGTCGACGACTTTACCTGTCTGTCCCTAACAAATATGTACTCTCTTTTACTCGTATTTACGAGTCGAACATTTTATGCGTCTTTCTCGCCGCTGCTTATGTCTGTGTGGTGAATATCTATCAGCGCGTCGCGTCCAGAGATTGTAATCCATCCTTTGGATGGATGTGTTTTTGATGTAAACATTTTGATGTAAAATATTCTCCGATATTCTCATTATAGATTATACTTATATTAATTTTGAATATAAAAATTATATTATTAGAATATAATGTTTATAGC
>Ga0157364_1001924_pt1 | contig 18544 bp, 11 predicted proteins | sample AttsexASBM2_FD_111476 | JGI IMG/M metagenome (GOLD analysis project Ga0157364, IMG submission 111476) | Fungus gardens microbial communities from leaf cutter ant in Ribeirão Preto, State of São Paulo, Brazil - Atta sexdens ASBM2 | ecosystem: Host-associated > Fungi > Mycelium > Unclassified ...
ATAAAATTAAAGCTACAATATTTAATAATTAATTTAATAATTAATTTAATCAGTAATAAGCAAGTTGGCTAAAAGGCATATTAATAGGGACAGTTATCCTATGTATATTATATTAAGATTTAATATAATATTAATATTATTTCTAAAGAATTATAGAATCCTCTGATATATCTTTCTCGTCTTTCACTCTATAAAATATCCTATGGAATAAAGAAATATTTTATACCGCAATTTCATATCGCAAAGATAGAATAAATGAACTCCCATGTACTAGAAACTGATAGCTGCTTGATAAGCAATTCAATGAATGCCAGCAATGAAATTTGTATCATATCCATGATTCCTGTAATAGAATCTAAACAAGACCGAAATAATTATCTCTCTGGAGAGCGGAAACTCGAGAAACTATCGTATGATTAGAAATTTGGAATATTCAGTTGCCACAAAACTGAAAATTAGGGAAATCAAGGAATAGTAATTTATATTGCTATATTAAATTAATCTTTCAATAAAATATTTAACAATTTCCAAATCAGGACGAAAATATAAAAATTTTAAAATATTGAAATATTGAAAGGGAAAATCATAAAATTTTGTCTGGAAATTAGGGAAACATTAGAGAATTTTAAGTTGAGGAATTTGTGATAACCTTGATATTCTCATAATGTGCACCAGCATTCATTAAAGCACAGCGTAGTACACTCAATAGACTAAAAAAAAAAGAAACATAGAGTATCGCTATCTGTCTGCGTCATTGGATTCTTATAAAAAAAAAGATCACGTTGCTTTCAAGAAGAATAAAACACTAGACGAACAATACCACGGAAAGAAGGTCGTTTAGGACAATAATTCCGCGGCTGTGATTGAATTATACGCGAACAAACTACCGCTACTGTTTCGTGTCATCCATCTCGGTTGATCGTTCAATCTTCTCTCTCCCTCTCGCTTGCTCTTTCAACCCCCTACCGACCCTCTTTCGTTCGCCATAAACTCCGTCGCGCCCGCCACTACTCTGACCGCCCTCGCACACTACTGTTCCGTATTTGCGGCCCTTCATTTGCAGATAACCACTCGTGGAACCACGGAACAATCAGCCGTACCCTTAGAGTGCATCCTTCTATCTGTTTCCTTCCTTCCGTCCATTCTTCCTTCCTTCCGTCCCGTCCTTCCTTGCTTCGTTCGTGCTACCTTTTCTTATGCTTTTCCTTCCGTCCTTTCGCTCTGCTTCTGTCAGTCGACACGTGGGACAAGATTAAAGAGAAACATGGAGGGAAGTATAGCCGGTATTACCGGTTAGTGGACATCGAATCGTTGCTCTTGCATTATTACGCGAGTCACGGAAGAGAGCGTTACGATAAAATAATGGTAAAATTAAGGGAATAAAATATTACAATGAAAAGTACAAAAATATAAGAAGAAAATTACAAGTCTAGACAGAGAATAACAGGGATGCGCCTTACTAAACACGTGGCCAAGTTCAGGGTTAAACAGAAACTGTCTGTGTTGCGTGTCATTACCAGACACGCAGGGATAACGAAGGGTGTACTGTGATAAGACTTAGGGTCTGTTTCATGTTCAAACTTTTTATGTAGCAACTACTTATATTATAACTCTTTTATATAAATAAAAATAAAACGAAATACTCTCTTAAAAAATATGTATAATAAATAATTTGGAAGAATAAATTTAATATGCTGTATTTTATGGCATGGAAAATACGTAAATATATTACATAATCTAAGACACATCACTTTTAAGTAAAGCTATAACAAATTAACAAAGAATCCATTTATATAATTATATAATATATTATATTCTACTTAAATTTTTTACTTACTTTTTTAGATAAACTCCTTAAATCATTAGATTTTTAATTATATTTATAAGTTGTCTTTTCATACTTCATGAATTAGTGTTAGGAAAATCTCACGAATTGCACCAAACATTATCCATCGCGAACGATGCATGCACTCGATGGCCATGAATCTCAGGTCGTAAAAGCGCGGTCGTAAATTCGCGATCCCGCGCCCCCAGCATTACACGTGTAGAGCTGTATGCCGGTTGCCCCGAACTATTTTGCATCTTCGATAAGAGAAAGGGAAGCCGTTGTTCTCGAAGATCGATGTTTCCGGGCGCGCGCCCCGAGACGAGAGAATGACACCGCATAAATTCTCACCCTCGTCCCGTATAACGCGGGATGACGTTTCGGGATTCCCCACTCCCGCAAACCAGCTGCACTCGAATCGAGACCACGATGAGCTATGTCTTTCATTTCCTTTCTCCCGAAAGTCCCAAGTTGGCTCCTCTCTATCCGCTAAATGGACAGCAGGAGTTCGAGCCGCAAAGTATTTTCTATTTTCGATATCATCCTTCACACTTCATAATTAATGAATCGATAGATTCGATAGAAAATCCATGAAATTAATAATCCATGAAGATAATGATAGTTAATGAACTTTATTGGACATGTCTTAAAAGAAAATCGAATCGAAATGGAAATTAATTCTGAACTTCGTAATTGGGAGTGATTTTTGTTAACTCGATTAGCCTTAAAGCATCTCGCGAAAATGAAGTTATTACAAAAATAAATTGTATAATCTCGATTCTCTCTTAAATAATGCATTAAATTTAAATAACGTCAATTTCAACTTTTTTAGTTTTCTATAAAGGGGAAAATTTGTAAGTTTTATTCTTTCGAAGTAATTATGTAAAAAAGTCTTTTGTGGACTGATTTACATCACGGTGACGCACATCGCAAAAAAGTGGACATGACTGTAGTTCGCGTTGACATACTGTAATAATATTTTTGGTAGGCATTATAATATTGCCAATCCCTCGGCAGGAAGTGGCTCGAGCATATACCGCACGTGTACCGCAATACAAAAGATGGCTCGATTCCCTGTTTTTCGGACGTCAACGCTGTACGGGACAGTCGCCGCCGGTCGTGGGAGGGGAGATTGTCGCTTCTGTAACTCTTGGTGTTTGTTTTCCTTCTGGTCCCTCCTGTTTTTCCTCCATTAGCGACTTTACTACCCCCGCTGTATGCCTTCCTTACAGCTCCCCCTCACTCGTGCCGCCGTCTTCGTCGTTTTCCTCGGTTACCCCACGTCAACAAACACCTGACAACTTCCCGTGACTATCGTCAGAACGACTTCTCAAGTTGTTCGTAGACAACATGCCACCCCTTACGGCTTCCCTCTCGATTTGCTCGCGTATAAAATCCGCATATCGAGTGTAGAATTGCCTCCTACCTTCTTTCACGGTATATCAAGCAGTCTCTTTCTATCGATGGCAATTTATACTTTCAAAGATGAGAAGATAACATATGTTCTGTAATAATAGCTCTCGGGAATTGTAATATGCTATAATAGTATAATACTATTGTAACATGCTAAGCACCTTGCCACATACTTTTCAAAAGCCAACTATCTTATTATTTTTTAATATCTAAAATGCCTTTCTTTCTCTCTTTATCAATACATTCATATAATGTAGAATTTAATTTTTATTTTCTTATTAAATTTCCAAATATTAATTTCTGAGCTTAAGAATAATATATTATTATAGTATAGATTATTGAAGCTTTTCAGCAAGCGACAACATAGAGAGACACAATATAACACAGTGATCATTTCATATTTGTTTAATATTGACAAACAGTAAGAATGTATTCATTCACTTGCACTGAGTATTTTTTTCTTGTATTTCTTTCCATTTGCTTCTCTTGTTGGAAAGTAGATATTTTATATAAATTAACAAAAAATTATTTTTTATAGCATATTTACATATAATAAAACGATATCATTTGTATCATATTTATACGTCATATTTATACGTCATATTTTAAAGAGATAAAAAAAAGGTCAATTTTATTTACAGTATTTTTAGTTAAATCGAGATTCACACGTAGCAGGACGGTCTATTATTGTAAACGACACATTCCCGGGATTTTTAAATCCACATCGTTTTTATATGGACGATAAAAATATACGCGTGTCAGTCGATTTGTCGTTTGATCGAGTGGATAAACATTCCGAATAGTTTTACAAATTCCACGAGACTTTTATTTTTAAAATATCCCACGCGCTATCTTTCTCTCTTCACGCATCTTCCAAAGTTGTGCGTGTCATCTTTCCTCTACGTTTGTGATACACATCGAAACCAGAGAGATCAGCGAAAGATAGACTTCCTGCCTCATCTTCTGCAACGCTTCTGATTATGCAATGGCATTCCTCGAACCAGTTATACCAAGGACGCGTATCATTTGAGAACGTACGCTTCAGATATCATTGTAGATCGTATCTAAAAGAATGTGAGTTTTATAAATAAAAGAGACAACAATCGGAATCATCTTGAAATACCAATATAGTCAAGTATAAACAAACATGTATCGAATAAATTTTTCTTCTGTAAAATCAGCTCTTAATCATTGGTTGACTGAGACCAAACTATTTTATGTCAAATTAGTTTTAAGCAGTTTAAAAGAGTACACATATGTAATATATAAATTCACATCCAATTATCTTAGCATTTAGATTTATTGACTGTGAAAGGCTTTATTTTATACTTGTTGTGTAATCACATTTACAATCGGAAGAAATTCCTTGTTTAAAATTAATTTTATTTGATATTAAACTTTAAGCTATTTGTGCCTATGTTAAAAGGTCTTCAAATATACATTAATTTTTAAGTACGTGGAGAGAAGATTTAGAGAGGATTTCACAAATCGTCTTCATCAGGCATGAATAATACAATTTAACATCCATTTATACTCTATTGTCTGTAATCTCATGAACGAGATTGTTCGTTGCAAATGTTTACTCTAGTTTGTGATGTGGGAGGAGTTTCTTACGGAAGCAGTTCTCTTACAAACGTAATTGGCGAACACATAACTTGCCAGCGATAAAACGCTAACAGCACGTTGATCCCTTTTAAAATGCGCGAAGGCTGCAATTCGAACGTTCATTGCAACAGGATTCGAAGGCTCGATTACACGCGTAGCGTTCCGGCTAGCGTTTTCTGATACCTCTCAATACTCCACCCACTTCGCGTAGCGGCTTATATTCTGCGATTCTTCGTGTCTCACGGAAGTTGAAGCTGCTGCGATCGTGAAATAAACCTCGGCACGCCCTCTTCTTGTATTCCCGGTTGTCGCCGATTGATTCGCAGCGGTGCGACAGAGAAGGAACGAGAAGGAGAACGGATAAAGGTGCCTGAGGCCGCTTCTCGCCGAGCAAGAAAGTTCGCTGTTCGTGCCGCACGCGATAAGTGGTAACGACACGTAATACTCTTCGATAATCACCGTCATTCCATGATGCTGCGATACAGAGCGATACGATCGAACATTACAGCTTCGATTCGGCCACGTCGCTTCAGACATTGCAATGAAGAAGATTCAAAAAAATTCTTTTACTCTTCTTTTTATGGCCATGTTTGTATATTACTGCCAGTTGACTGACACTATACTGAAAATTTATATATAATAGTTTCCGTTATATGGACTTTTATTATTTTTAATTAATTACTGGCAGTTAAGTCACAAAATCGCATACTTATTTACTTAATTTTTCTCTTAAAATTATAAATTGATTCTTCGAACTGAAAACATATTTGTAGAACTAATTGTTTTGTATTCTCTTAAAATCTTTCTATAACTTTCATCTGCAATTCTTTTTTTTTCTACAATTAATTTCTTATGAATATTCATTAAGTATAGTTCGTAAATGTATAATTTTTTGTAATTATTTTTATTCTTTAAAATTTAAGCCACAGCCTCTCCTGCTCTCGTTGGCTACGCCCATATATATGCACACAACAGTGCATACGTAAAAATGCTGTAAAATTAATAATGCTAGAATTATAAGAATGGCACTACAATAAGCTATTACTTACGACTTATGAATGACAAATTAACTGAACGAATGACAATGCACGATATTAACATACAATGAAACGTCCTTAGATTCTTTATTATCGGAGAATCAATGATTGTGACTATTATTATTTTGTTAAATGTTACGCGATTTTTTAGGCTGTGTTCCAAATTTATTACCAGCACACAATATTGAAAATCTACTGCATACGTGCACTATAAATTTTTAGTACTAGTAATAAATTTTGGAACACATCCTTAGTGATCCATTTATTCGATTATGAAGCACGTCCTACATCTATCTATCGAACGTTGTATATCTATATTTAAGAATATAAGGAACTGGTGGCCCTTTTCTTGTGAAAATTTTTGGTACCTTCTTCCCGCTTCTGGGATTATTACCGCGGCTTATTGGTAACGGGATAATATTCACGAGCGAATAAGTAACGAAAGTTAAGAAGCAAGGGGATAAGGACGAAGAGAGTATTGGTGCAATCTATACGTATTTCGCGCTGATGACAATAGTAAATCCTTTATCGTCATCTTCCTTCCCGCCGATATAATCGCCATTTAATTCCGGATGTGCGATATTGATTACCCCGGAAACCAAACGGAGGAGAGTCGCGCTTTGTGTTTCGCGCAATGAGCGTTCGCACCTCGATTCGCACCTTCGACACGAGAATTGCATTCTCGTAACGGACATAACCGATTCGGCCAAGTGTTCGTAGGTACATGAGAGGCAATATTTCGTAATTGTCACGTTGATTATCGTTAATTAAGGTCGCGTTCTCAGATCCTTGTTCTCTTACCCATCCTAATCGGTCTAATACATTATCGTTTCACACTATCTCATACGTTTAAGTATCAGAGACGATGTTAATCAACGATGAAATTGTCCCTAATTTTCGATTGCCTCTGGAAACTGGATCAATCGTAAATATGTGATATTCTTCACGCGCGCGATAAAACCTTAATTACGCAAATAATCGCGTATATGGTAGTGTAAATATTGACGTAATGAATAAATTACCAATAATTACGTATTTCTAGTTAATTAGGAATTGCGAGAATAACGTTTAATTGCTACGGAATTTCTGTAGAAGGACGTTGCTCTCAATTAATTGTTGCATTAAATTACATGCAGTATATAAAATTTACATCGCAAAGTAATTAATATGTCGTAATGCGACCCAAATATAGATCAGATACGTTTATTGAGAATTTCGCATAGATTTGCATGAATTATTCATTGGGTAATTCCCATTGGGTAAGCCGTTACAATTTATAGTCTATTAGACCGTATCGTTTCTCGATCTGTGTTAGAATGAGATGTGCCGATACATTGCGGAGGCTGTGACAAATAGATAGATAGATAGATAGATACGTAGAAGGAGAGATCGATCGATTGATCTTCAGTAGAACGCGTAAACAGGTCGAGGATAATGGGGGAAGGGGGGAGGGTTTGGAGGGGAGGAACAAAGGATAGATGGATGTCTCAATTGACGATGAATGAAGGGTGAAGGAACCGTCGAGTTGAACATTTTCGCGTCTCGACGAGAAGTTTCCGCGCGCTTGAGAGCCCTCGAAACTTTTCAATAAAGTGTAAACTTACTTTCCATACGTCTCGAATGACAAAGTTCGTTCTGCTGCTATCGTTTTTCGAAGGAATTTACGGGTGCTCGAAAGACGTTCCCGAGGGCGTTGTCGATAATCATTTTTGATGCGCTTTGGAGAAGTTTCTGGCGTAATCCTGCTTCGCTTGTGACAGGATTCGCGTGAACGTAGAAGTCGCGTAATGCAAATTACTCGAGCACGCTGTATGCTTGTACGCAGATAAGTTTCGAAATATTTTTAGATTTATCTAAAGATTTCCAAAAAGTACACTGAAAAAATATACTAAATTTTAATAAATCATTTGTTTGAATAGTATAATTAATTAAACACTTAAATATAAACATATATTTATCTAGCAATACAAAAACCATTTGACTTAACTATTATTCCTTTTTATTGAGTAAATACTGTAAGTATTTAGTTGACACTGTTTAGATAAATATTAAAATTTAGAATATTTTTTCTCAGTGCGCAATAAGAAATTTTCAAATTTGTTTAAAATCCCGAAATCGTAATCACTTGTATTATGTTACGATATAAATTTTACATACCTAATATTTTATATGCCTGCAATTTAACGCAACAACGAAGGAGAAACGTTCTCCTACAGAAATTCTGTGGCAATTAAATGTTACTTTGTCAGCGTAAACTATCTGTATAAATAATTCGTACTTTAACAAACATTTTCCGTAATAAAATGTGCGCTTAGCGCTCAAAACCGCGAGACTGTTTCCTAATGTGAAGAACGTGGGCGTAATAAATAATATCTTTGTGTCCATCTTGTTTCCATATAACGAGCTCTCCTCGTTATACGTTATTCTCTACGAGACGGTGCTCTCCGCCGAGTCTCGCACTCTAACGGCCGACACTGCCGCTAATTGCCGTCCGTATAATTACCATATCGGAGAAATAAATACAGAGCTCTTACCTTCTACGGCCAACGAGACAGCACGCCGACATTACATCCGCGCCGTTTAAAGTCTCGGAAAGATAGCGCGGGGGAGTGATAAAATATGAGCTTCGAACACATGAGCCAGGCGGCGAAGATTCTAACGAAGTCATCTATTCGTCGGCAAATTGTCTTGTTTATGTATTAATAAATGTTTCGATTCCTCACACACCTTTAATATCATCTTCTGCAGCGATTGTCTCTACCGAACTATTTGAGAAGCAAAAAAAAAGATCAAAACGTTATAAACTTTAACGTTTAGAACAGAGAAAAGAAGAAATTCACATTGTAGACGTTAGATTTACGACAGCGTGCCCGAGATTTATGTAGCTACGCTATTAAAGTCGTATATGTCTTCGAGTTACTATTTCTTGGATATCGTGAAACTTGAGCGTTATTTTAAAATAAATCTTGAATACGTGGCCGCAATGCGCGACATTTGCGATATATAATAATTTACAAGAGGAAATGTTATTATATTTCGGCTGTCGTCTGCTTCCTTATTACGAGGAGGAAGTAATATTTAAAGGAAAAAAAGCTCATAACATGATCCTCGTGTGGAGTCCACAATAGCTGTTACGGAGGATCAAAAGATTAACAATGGCCACCTGACGTCTATTTAATAACGGACTTCGTTATCTCGGCTTTGCAACCTCTATGCATGCATCTCGGAACTCTTTCGCCAGTCAAGCACGAGACACCATTACGCAATGCACATCTCTGAAAGTACGTTTTCCGTTTAAATGAAACTTCTCTCTTCGTAGAGAGATTCTACGTTATATTGCAAAAATACAACATATATTATACGCTCGAGACCTATACTCGTACCACATCAAAAGTTTCGAAAAAAAAAATGTGTAAACGAATCGTCTCTTTATCACGAGAAATGATGCTGTTGTGTGACATGCTGTTGTTTATATAATAGTGTCTACAATAGGGTTGTCACAAAACTGGAAATCAGGGAAAAATCTAGGAATTTTGTACAATTTTCTAGAAAATTAAAATTCTTGGCTTTAAAAAAATTTAATACCAACGCAATTTTGGAATATTATCAACTTAACAATTAAATGGAAACGATATCGATAATGTTAATAGTTACATTGCTATATTAAATTGCTCTCTCAATATAATATTTAATGATTTCCAAATCAGAATGTAATTACAAAAAAATTTCAAAATATTATTAAAAGTATTAGAGAAAATCATGAAATTTTGTCTGGGAATCAGAGAAAATTTATGAAATTTTAGGATGAGAGATTATGGCAACTCTGGTGTGTTCGTGATAAGAGATTCGTCCATGCTTGATTTAACGACGAAACATTGCTACGCGCACTCACGCGTGTCGCAAACGGCAGGTGTCCGCTGATTTTTCCAACTGCAACAATATTTAACGTCCGATTCCGGAGCTAGAATGTCTTTCTGGCTCGATTTCCACTAGGAAGTGGGGTGGAGAATTATCGTGGCGCCGCCGTGCCGACGTCGAAGCGAGACGTCGCGGTCGCTCGCGCGCGAATGTTTTACCGTCTCCTTTCCGTCTCTCTGAGCTGCTCTCTTATCTTGAGATAGACGAGGAAAAAGATGAGAGAGAAAGACGAAACGAAAGAGAGAGACTGGGAGAAACACGACGTATGCCGGCAATGATGACGCCTAATTAGCGACGCCGGAAATGAGGCGTAGGCACCACGAAATTAGTATCTTGAGATATCCACTCGCGCCCATCTGTCCGCCATTCCTCTCTCATTCTCAGCGGAATGCTTTCGCTAAATCTCTCGTGCATCCCGGACATCTCCACCACGTCGGAACGCGTCCTGGAGGAGAACGTCGAGTAAAACAAACTTTCGAGATAGTTGCCTGACAGGTGCTTTGTGTAACTTAATCAAGGGAAGTATCCACGAGAGAACTATCGTCGCACGTTGCTTTCATCTTACGACCGCATCTCGGTAGATTTTTCTCGATAAAAACTTAAATGGATACCACGTCTTTTCGCTATTTATCTTTCAATGTTAAACAACTTCGAAATTATTATCTCAAGTTAAGCTTCTGTAGAATTAATTCGCTCCAAGATTATTTTTTAGTTGAGTAAAGATCAATTTGAACTTATCGAAGAATTTAGACTGAGAGTAATATACTCGAGAGATATATGTAAAATTTTAATATATAATATATATAATACTGGGAAAAATATATATAGTACTGCACACATAGTGACTATAATTATAAATTACGCATTCAGACCTCCATTAATATTTACAACGTTATTTGAGATTATTATGATATCTTTTCATGTAATTACAAACTCTATTATTTAACGTTGCATGATAACAACAATGCTCATTTGATAAATGTAAATAAATATAAAACCTAATAATATGTAACGTTGATTATTAACGTTGATTAGTGCACGCAGGTACTTCATTATTTGTGAACTACGAAATTATTTGATGTGCAAAAACGCGACTGAGAGTTCCCAAAAATTGTTTAAATTTTTACTTTCACGCTCATTGCGATGGCATTCCCTTTCTTTTTTCTTTTTCTCTTCTCCCCTCTATACATATTTTAATGAATGTATGTACGGATTAACTTTAGTAAAAATTTATGTAATGGGTTGATTCAGAGAGCGGATATACAAAGAGAATATTTAAATGAAAATGTCTGTCTGCACCAACTCATGTCACTTAGTTAGAAAGCTTTTACTGATGTTAGTGTATTTTTATTCTCTACATGAATCGCGCAAATTATATAAAATTACCTACATTAAAAGAATTACGCTAACAAGAGGATACATTATAAAATGAGTTCACTACAGAAAAGTCCGGAAGAATGGAAATATTGCGGGATATACATTTTCTAAATTTTTGTAATATATTGCATCCAAGATATGATACATGTTTATTCATTTTTCAATACATATACATGTATATTTCTAATAAAAATTTCTTAATTACAATTTTAGGAAATTATGACACAACAATTTCATTATAAACGTAATATTTTTTTTTTATATTGATAAATAATTGTTTTTATCATATATTGTATGATTGCAATTTTGAGATGGATAAAAAAATTATAAAAAATCTACTTACATTTGAATCAGTTTTTTATTTATCAAGTCTAACAAAAGTAATTTATGATTATTGTAATATTCTAAATCTTTTCTTCTTGTATTAACTTTTTCGCTACTGTAATTCGCAACTTCTCATTGCGCTAATCGACATTTGCATTAGGGTACGATTTATGGATAACTAAACCCCTCACGTATCAAGCCCTAACTTCATCTCCCTGCCATGAATGTCATTATGGCGATATTAAACTAGCCGGACAATGACAAAGCTTTACAATTTAGTACATTACGAGTAAACGTGCCGAGTTCTCACGCAGTTTCGTTTTAATAATAAACAGAAGATCGATCAATGACAACGATAATCTATAATAAATATGTCTATTGTGTTGTTACATTGTCGTATCTGCTACTTCCTTACGATAGAAATAATTATTTCCGAGACTATAATTATTTCTTTGTCATGGCCAGAAGAAAAAGAAACGCGTTCTTGAATGGCTTTTTCGTTCTCCATTCATTCGCTATAGTTCGAGAGGAAATGTGGAATAGGAAAAGAGCGGATACCCGTGACCGTCTCGATATTTTATTTCCCTACATTTCTCACAATGCCGCGTATTCTCTTCGCAATCGCCATGCTCTTTACTGACTGAGCCCTCGCTTTTTGTTGCTTTCAGGGATTTGCGACCAGTGAGTTTGGAAAAAGGTCAAGAGACCCTTAGGCTCAGAGTCTATGCCTGCTACGCTTGGGGTGGGCCCTTCCTTGTCGCCGGTTTGGCTGCGCTTCTGGATCATCTACCGCCTCAACCACAGTACACATTTCTGAGGCCTCGCTTCGGCGAGAAGCAATGTTGGTTCTACGGTAAGTTCTTACCTCGTCCGTTGAACCCCTCGTCATTTCTGCGTGAACTATCTTATGGACGCGTGAACTTGCTCCATCCATCCGTTCCTTCTAGTTCCTCGCCATATTATCAGATCCCGTCAGATTTGCATCTCCTGAAATAATAAGGAATTACTTTAAATACAGCCCATCTAACTTAATAAAAAAATATCACGAATTCTAAAGTAGATTATTAACTTGATTTTTAAATAGCAAATGGTTTCTTAGATTCAATACAGATTTTAGTGAAACTATGGTAACGAGAAAGCTTTTAGTCAGGTCAATGTAAAGCGAGTAGATTTATTTCTAACAAAGGATATTAGTTTTCCCTGTCAAGGGGCTCACATTTCGCGACTGGAGTTTCGTCGTTAGCAACGCGATATGAAACAGACGGCCGATATGTACCATATAAACTAGCGCACATCTCAATTAAATAGAGCTATGTGTTTGTTACACGGCGAGCGTAATGATGCAATTGGGGACGAATTACTTGTCGGACGATATATATGTATAGTTCGAGCTAGATCATTGCTCTAATTAAACTTGGCGTATAGCTATAATCCAGACTCCCTTTCGACGATATCGTGTCCGCAATAATGCATTATTATAGACACCGAAATGCACTATTCTTGCAATTCAAAACGATCGATCGATCTAATGGGAATTATTTACAACCATGTCTGCAGTAATTAATAACTGTGATGCATTCGTTTCCCTTCAGACTAGCTCCACATCATAGGGAAGCCTTTACTATTCTTGTTATCAATAAATGATTCAACCATTCGCAAGCCGAATAATCGATCATTTGCTTGACGATTAATATCAACGCATAGAATGTGCTTCATCCTTGTGAATTAATTAATTTCCTTACTGCAATTAAAACCGATATTAATCACTCAGGAGGGTATACAAGATCATCAATCGATTTATTAAGATCATCTATCTTTAATATTATTACAGAGATTAATATTATCTATTTTTGCTTATTTTATTTTATTCGTTTCAGTTTATCTTCTCGGATATATAATACCGATCGAGTTATTCATTTAATGTATTTTAATGAAACATATGCAGAGTTAAAAATTGACAAATTCTTCGTCTTTCCGAAAATTTAAATACAGGTATCTCATCTTTTTTTTTCTTACAATTTTAATCTAAAAAATTTTAATCTAAAAAACAAAACATAGGTGCTTGAAACTAAAATCATTTTAGTAATAAGATATCGATTTGACAGACAATAATGGAGCTTATTATCGAAAGTAATACGTTGCGAACAGACCGTTATCCGACAATCCCTTGTGATCCGATTATTCTGCCAATTAATAGAACTGGTCATCCGCGCTCTCACAGTGCCGATTAAATTGGTTTTGTTAATCGATCGGTCGTGTCGAATTAATTGCTAATGAAGTACCATCATTCGACACCGACGCGACCAAAAAAATAAAATGACGTCGCGAATGTAATTGTTGTTACGCACGTATAAATCAGTGATTATCTCGAAAGATTTCTTTTTTTTCTTATTGAATTCTAGTTGTTTTAAAATCTTTATTTTTATTCCCGATTATTCTCCGCGGATAAATAACTATTGAAAGTATCGGAAAATTGGTATTTTTGCAGTGAACAAACTAGGTTCAGATTGACGGAGAAATCCACGGCTCAAAAAAGTTATTTGAATACATGCGTATTTGAGCTTTTATATACGAAATACATGTGTAAAGAATACATGAAAACGGTAGGTGCTTCCATTTATATAAATATATGCATTAATACATCATTAGTACAGTTGAGTGAGACTGCCACTCGACTCGCGCAAGAGGATTACACGCTCCCTGAAATATTACGCAATACGTACAAACCGTATATATTCTCATACGATTTCTCCCTCTGAATGGGTATATAATTATTCATGCGTACAAATAATCGATTACAATAAGGAACAGAATGGCGGCCGTTGTGTCGGCTTCTGCGTGGCGCATTAACGAGCGCGGATACTTTCGTAAGCGGATTACGCGTCGGCCGAAATATTGTATTTAAGTATAACGTAAAGGGCGACCAAAGATCGATACCTCGCCCCGAAGCGCCTTTAATACCCCGGATCCCCAATAATAACCGACAGACGTGGCCTGCTTGCGGATCTCCCTGCGAATCTCTCGCGGGTCGAACAGAGATAATAGGATAAAGTCGCCTAATATGAGATACCTTTTTTTAAAGACTTGTAATTTATTTAATTTGCAATCTTTCTCCTTCTTAATTCCTTCTTATCTTAATTCCTACTTTCGTGTCAATTTCATGGGAAATATATTCAAGATTTATCACCAAAAGTTAGTGACCGATAGTAGCTATAGTAGCTTTATTGTATGTGAAATTTTTTTATCGAAAGTGCCGATTTTGCTCATTCAAAAAAATTGTTTCCTAATATGAGATACAAGGGTTTTCTTGTATGAGATAACTAACTGAGATATCTCATAACTAAGGAAAAAGGTAAACTTTTTATACACGCTTTTATTATATTATACAAGTAGGAACAAAGAATGTCATACATAATAATAATTATATAATTTTTTGATATGTGTGTGTAAGTAATCTTAATAATAGAATCATCATTTTTAATATTTCGTTCAATAGTTTGCTTTGAGATATTAAATTGTTTAAATGCTCTCATATTAGCTAGGAATATCCTAAGTATCTCATATTACGACTTCTATGCCTTGTTTCATGATCAAATCTAATCTTTATAGTTAAACAAATCATTATATCACGTGTTTTCCTATTAATACGATCTTACTCTATCACTGCATGCAGACTTTATTAATCAAATATTTATTTATTATATAATAAAACAAGGTTTGAAGATTAACCTCAATAAAATTCGACAACATCCAATTTCAAGAATTTTTTTTCACAACTACTATACGCATGATTTAATAATGAGTTTTCTATTAAATATGTTTCACTCTATGAGTAATAAGTTCATAATAAAATCAATCACATGCGCTTATTAGTTTAGCAGAAATCCCGCTATCTCATATTGGGAATCTATCCCACAATAGGCGACCTTACCCTAAGATTCAGCATCGTAACGGCGACGAGGGGGGCATCTCTATTCGTTGCGTCAGACTACGGATTGTTGTGCCCGGCCATTTAATGACCCGTTTCCCTGCGTAATTCACATCCCACAATCCCATCGCGTAACGGTTCGCGTCCTAAAGTTCATCTATAGATGCGCACTGCAAACACGCCGCTCGCCGGCGTATTAATTACGTCAGGCCGCGATCCACGCCGCTCGCATTCCGCTGATTAACGCTCACTTTTTACATGCCGAATCCGCAGGCCCATCCCTGTCGCAGCCAGAGATTGCAATTACAAACAACCAATCCACCTCGTCGCCGCATTGCTCGATCACGATCGCCCGCGTGTGCGGGTGGGAAGATCGATTTTTTCCCATTGGAAAAAAAAAAAACCAAAGAGCCGAGAGATAATAATTATCGACGCTTCCTAATTGCACGCGCGCGATTCACGTGGTATTTCAATGATTTGGTAAATTCTGCGAAATTGCTTATAAAATAGCAATGAAACTGCAATAAAACGTCGTAAGATTATATTGATTAAGAGAAATAAATTTATTTTTTATTAAAACGGATCTTAAAATTAGTGCTTCATGAAATATATCAAAATTTATTTTATATACATATCATATAATTCTGCAAATAGTACGCCGAAATCTTTTTCAATCTTAAAATGCAATCATGAGTAAAATAGTAATATCATATATTAAGTTAACAAGCTAATAAGGATAGCATTTGATTGCTTGTCAATTTAATATATGATATTACAACTCTATTTCTGTTTATAATTGCGTTTCAAGACCGTAAAAGATTTCGACGCACAGTTTATAGAATTGGATATATGTAATATAAATTCACTCTGAAATATTAAGATCCATTTTGATCGAAAATAGATTTATTTCTCTTAATTGATTTATTCTTATCGGTACGAATTGTAATTGTGAGATTATATATCCGTAATCTTTCGAAAAATAAATCCGGAAAATAAATCGCGTTGACACTTCTAAATCAAAATCATTATCTACATATCATTTATCACATTGTTTTTGTTTCCAAAATTTTTATTCAAAAATTTCAGAAAATGAACACAAATGTTTGTACGAACCAACTGTAATTCATCAATATTGATCATACAACGATCTCTTTCTTCTCTTTTCCAAATATTCAATTTTACTTATTTCTAGAAAGCTCCAAATGTCTCAAAATGATAAGAGAAAGGGAGAAAAGGATTTCAACCTTCTTTCCGTGCGATCTCACCTTCTTTTGTCAAGGATATCTAAGTGCGCACAAAAGCTACACCTGGAGGGGCAAAACTGTTCTATCCGTTCCAAATCGGAATAATAGAGAGACTATGTCGGAACCATCACGAGTTGTTTTCCCTGACACAATGCTCCTGCAGGAGACGAAGGGTGCCTGCGCCACAACCAGGCAGCGAACCTTTTCTCCCTCACCCACGCTATAACGGCACTCTATAACGGCACAGGCTGAAACGATAGGGTAGAGAGATAAACCTGGCGCCAGCTAGTCCAACCCCGTCGTCGGGCGAAACGGCCGAAACCCTCGTTCCCTCTGCCTCGGAGCCCGATTATACGGCCCGTGCTAATAGGAATGCGTGTATGCACGTTTAAATGGGCCCTGAGACTGTTCCCTATTTTGCGTTTATATCCTTTGTTTTTTGACATATATTTAACATTGAAACGAACGATAATGACATCTTTAAGTATCCTCGATAACATTAAAAAGATGCATAAAGAGTTGATTTAAATTAATTCCTTTGTTTTTTTAAAGGTAACACACGCTTAATAATACTGATCAGTAATATTGAATCAGTAATACTGACAGTATGCATCAATAAGTATTTTTAGTATTTTTACTTTACCGAATCAATATTATTAACAATATTTCATTTTAGTTTTACGTATATTATCTATTATACTATAATATATTATGACATGAATCCTAATAAAGCGATACTAATGTTCGAGAATTAAAATCAAAATCACTGACAGTATTCTATATATATCAATCCACCAATATTAACCATACACGATTAGTAACGATTAATATTTATTAATACTAACAGTATTATTGACCGTATAAAATCATCTTTATGAAAATTTAGACATAGTCTGTGTGTGTAAGCGAATAACAATTAGCGATAAAAACTAAGGAATTATAAGGAATTTATAGTTGGTGAAATGAAGCTTAAATATTATCTCTTGAGTAGTATATATCATAAACTAATTTTAATTGTCATTATATTGTGTAGCAACTTTTGCCATAAAAATCCATCTCCGAATTAATGAAATATTTCGATGTAATATATTTATAGTTAGAAAAGGGTCAAGACCGCATAATTTACCGCATAATTCAATGCAATATTTCTATCTTTGTGGATGGTAAGTGGATTAAAGGGATGAAGTGCGAGTAACGTAAATCTTATAAAAGGAGTCTTATATTTGGGCGTTATGTATTACTGATTTAGCAATAGAATCACTTTTGTGAAATTAGAGTAAATAACGGAATATGTGTATTTATTATCGTTATTACTATTATCAGTTTGATATAACTGTCACCCGAGAATTCAAGGTTATTCTGATAACCCGGTCGCAGCCAAAGCAAAATTACCATGTGAAATTCATGGAACTCTCCTCGCTTTTCGCGCACATACATGAATATATATGAGAAAGTACGTATCGACGACTCTAAAAGCGTTCCTACAAAAAAGAATATATTTTTCACAGTGTTTTTAGAATAACAAATAAATTAAATTCTATTTTTTATAAATATTTTACAGCTTTATATAGATGATTTATTTTTTGAAAAATATATATTAAAAATATATATTACCTATATGTATAATCAACAATCCATAAATTAAAACATTATTTAGAATGTGTGTCGAGTTACAGTTTTGCGCTTATATTCATAGAATCGCACATTTATTAAACACACGTTTCGTTATGCTTCTTCTTAATGCGATTATTGAATGGGAGGAAAACGAAAGAGGGATGATCGTACATAGTGGCGATTAGAATAATCGGAATGGTAATGAAATGCAGAGGGAATTATCGGATGCTGAAGAGCCGCCAAAGCATTCCGTATAAAT
>Ga0157364_1001925_pt1 | contig 18542 bp, 14 predicted proteins | sample AttsexASBM2_FD_111476 | JGI IMG/M metagenome (GOLD analysis project Ga0157364, IMG submission 111476) | Fungus gardens microbial communities from leaf cutter ant in Ribeirão Preto, State of São Paulo, Brazil - Atta sexdens ASBM2 | ecosystem: Host-associated > Fungi > Mycelium > Unclassified ...
GGAATTTTTTTGGCGTGGTATACACAAATTGCCCGAAAGATAGGAAAAATGTATAGTTAGCGAGGGCAAGTACTTTGAATAAATTTGTTTTTGCTTCCTAGGAAAAAAAAATGTGTTTTTCTGAAAAACTAAAAAACAGCGGATATAAGCTTATACACCTGATAGTTCGGTCCGTTTTTTTGTGCATTTATTTCAAAATAAAATGAATAAACAAATCAATTAAAATATTGTCCATCGCTGCCTACTACTTTTTCCCATCTCTCAGGCAATTTTCGAATTCCATCTTGAAAAAATGACTCGTCTTTAGAGGCGATCCAATTTTGGAGCCAATTTTCGATTTCTGCGAAAGAAGTGAATCGGTGACTTGCTGCATTCTTCGGAACAACCAATAATCAGAAGAAGCAATGTCCGGAGAATACGGCGTGTGCGGTAAAACATCCCATTTGAGCATTTCCAAATATTTTTTTACGACTTTAGCGACATGAGGCCGAACGTTGTCATGAAGAAGAATAATTTTGTCTTTGCTCGTATTCCGGTCGTTTTTCTCGCAATGCACGACTCAAACGATCAATTAACCGATCGCCCGTAATGGAATCGCCAGGTTTCAGTAGTTCATAGTAAACAAGACCCTTTTGGTTCCACCAGATACACAGCATGATCTTCGAATCATGAATGTTCGGCAATGGTGTTGATGTTGAGGTCGATGACAACGATTGATTGGGCTTAGCGTAGTATTTTTTCTTCTTGGGATTGTCGTAGAATATCCACTTCTCATCTCCAGTCACAATTCGATGCAAAAAACCTTTCTCTGTTGTCTTTGAATCAACTGTTCACAAGTGAAAAATCGCCTTTCAAAAATCGTCTCTCGGTTTCAGGTCATAAGGCACCTAATTTCCTTGTTTTTAAATTATTCCCATGGCTCTCAATCATAGAAACGACTTGTTGAGTTACCCCCAATGATTCTGCAAGCTCCTCTTGCGTTTGACTCTGATCGTCTTCGAATAATGCCTCTAATTTTTTATCTTCGAATTTTTTTGACTGTCCAGAGCGAAGCTTATCTCCATTCTTAAAACGTCGAAACCATTCCCTACATGATTTATCAGTTGGAGCAGTGTCATCATAAACTTCGACAAGCATTCGATGGGCTTCAGCGGCACTTCCAATTAAAGCAGAAAATCAAAACTTCTCGCAAATGCTGCTTGGTTAACACAAAATTCGACATTTCAAACACAGTAAAAATCAAGGTTTTTGTGTGAAATTCAAAGCAATATAAACTGAATATTATTAGCAGATCTTTAACCTCTTTGAAACCGCCAAAATCAGCTGTCACTATGAACCATTCACAACAGCTGGAGTCATTTTTAGGGAAACGGATCGAACTAATTTGTATTCCCAATATTATGGACAATCCGATTGTTTCCGAGTCGATCGAAGAGTTTCCTACACCTCGGCATATTTTTGAAGCAGAGAATTTGTGTTTTTAAAGCAGAAAATTTGTTTTTGGAGAAGAAAATTTGTATTTATAGAACAGAATTTGTGTAATCTTTTATGGCATTAATGTGATAGATTTCCTAAACTAAATATTTGTTAACTTTAACAATTAATATCTCGATTCGCGGAGCAGAGCGACTTTTTTGGCATATTCGTTCATTTCGTCGAATAAGCCTAGTTTTACTCATTTTTTAGGTGCTATAGCTAAACTGTCTAATTACCCGATTGGAAATGAGATATTTCGACTGGCGAATTTCGGATTGCTATTCCGTTCATACGTATTTATTATTATGGTTTATGACCGAAATGAGATTTCCGTCTATTTCTTTAGATCGGAATAAACATAAACGAAAAAAGAAAAAATAGGAGAAATGGATTAATAACAATCAGTAACGATGCGGCAAAAATAACTAAACTCAATGAAATGTCTGTTTTCATCGGCATGAAACACGTGTTACAAGCAGAGATCTGAACCGAACCGAAATCGGAACCGAAAACCGTTTCAGAATCCTTTTTTTTAAACCGAAATTGCATCCAAATTTTGTAAAGTTTATAATACCGAAATCATATAACCGAACTGGTAAAATTTTACAATCTTTTTCAGTTCTTTTTTCTTAATTTTTTATGTTTATCCTTGTTTTTAATCTTTAGTCTGCTCGTTCCTCATCCAAATCATCAATGTTCAATCTAGTACCGTCGTTAGCTCTCTTAATAATCGGAATGTAAATACTTCCAACATTTCATATAAGAAATCTGGCAGGATTGCGAGACATTTTTTAAACATTATTTAATGTAAAGTCTTTTTTTAAGATATTAGCATTTTTTTAATTTAGATTTTCCTTACCAACATATTGCAAGAATTTATGTCAAGGCGTGAAATTCAAGAATACATATGTAGATTTTATGTAGTAAGTGAGATCTATCCATAAGAATAAAATAAGAAAGGACTCAGAGAAATGTGCTTAAAATAATGTTTAAAAAATAAATTTTGTTCAGAATCAGTTGACACCTCTTTTCGACTAGGTTCTTTACATTGAATGGATGAAGACACACTCTCTCTCTCTTTTTCTCTTTCTCCTTCCTCTCCCCCTTCCTTTTTTTAATAGAATTGAAACAACCTAACTTTTGCATGGATTAGCTTGTCGGATTCGGATATAACTCGACACGCAAAAGAAGCTCGAATGGAAGAAGAGATGCAGACTAACAAGAATAATACGGTCTTAAGAATAATACATTAAATATAAATTCGTAAAGTATGATCGGTATGTGTATTGTGTCAGACGTACAATATGGGGTGTGCGTACGTGCATGCGTGTGTGCGCACGCGCGTCGAGAGGTGTAAATATTTGTTTCCGCGGAATGCACGTTGGATGCTATAGATAGCTTTTTGTATCATAGCGCGATGATGATATACTACGACACATATTCAGAACTTTTCTTGATAAAAGCGCGCTTTTATCTCTAAAATTCTATAGTATGCATAATGTAAATTATAGCATGTTAGCGCGCTAACATCGTTATAAACACATTCTGAATACGGACCGATGTATACGTTTGATAATCAGGTGTACGCGACGGCGCGCATGCGAGTATACGTCAGGCGCGAATCTCAAATGCGGGCGCGGCGCAGTAGCGCAAAGAGCGCGAAATAGATAACGTTAGTAATCGATGGCCGAGATCTCTCAATGGAGGCGGAGAAAATTCCATCCCTGGCTACTGTTGATTACCGTAAGAAAGGCGAAAGTGTTTGCACTAGACTGCTGAGAATCATCGATGGAGATAGAGCTCTATTCTCTTGCTATGCTGGCGCGTGGAAACTGCGGTGATTGATCGGTGGTCGAGAACGCTCGGCAGGATAGAGTTTCCTCTGTCCTGAGATTACCCTGTCGGTGCAGCAACTAGATGCAGGAGATCGGTCAGTCGAGAACTCTCGACGATGACAGAACACTCTCTACTACCTTAGTTTGATAGAATCGGCCACTAGGAGTCGGACAGGAGCGGAAAAGAATTGGAAGTGTGAGCAACAATTCGCTGGTTTATATGGATTGTTATTCCTACTCGTATTGTTCCAGTACGGAATCGTCGGCGATCTTCGCCGGCCATATGAGCAGAAACGATACCAGTCGGCGTTACTCGATAGAGTTCGTGAACCTTCGCGAGTTACACATTAGTAACAATATGCGTATCGTTACAGAATAAATTTAAAGATATAAATAGAATAAAGCGAGTAAAAAGACTGAAAAAAACTGTTAAAAGATCATAATTTTTATGATTTCGATTTTCTTTACTGGTAAAACTACTAAAACCAGAACATTTATTTGATATTTTAGTGAATCGGAATCGAAACCGAAAAAATCTTTCGGTCCGAGTCTTTGATTACAGAGTATATCGAATTTGCATAGCCGCATAAACGTATGCATAAAGAAAATTATACAATCATTTTACGTGCGATTTTATAAAAGAAATGCGATTGAATAATTTTCTTTATACGGCTATGCAAATTTATGTGGATAAATCCTTAACATACATTTTTATCAGCAAAGTAAAGTAAAATATTTCATCAGCTAGCATTAACATTAATTGCATTTTAATGCGCTATAAACGCAATTTTGTAATACGTCATATCGACGTAGTTACATACTCGTTACATATGTCATTATAATCTTTTTTTTTTATTTTAAATAAATTTTTCTAAAGTAACCTCATACAAAAGCACAAAAAGATTGTAAAATGATTACCAGATATATCTCATTGCAATGTTGTAATATTGCAAATTTATTGTGTAATGTATAATATCAATGCAATGTCATAACATGAAAATGTCATATCATAAAAATGTCCGCCTTTAGCAAGATCGCTATAATGTCGTAGCAATGTTGCAATGCAATGTATTTGCAACTATGACTGCATTCCACTCGCTCGCAATGCTCATGAGCATTGTTTATCCTTGTTTAACATTTGATAAACGATAAGAATGAAGTGATTCCACGAGCATTGTGAGCGTTAAGTGAAACGCATATTATTAAAAATAATTCTTTCATTATTATTGAATATAATTTGAAATACAATTTGTGATATAAATAAAAAAATGCAGAAAAAGAACTAATCAATATATATTTTATATATATTTTATAATACATATAATTTTATATACAGACTGTTTGGAAATTAGTAATAAGTCTTTCGCACAGGGGCAGAATGGATTAAATTGAGAAGAAAAGTCCTATTATTTTACAATTCGCAACGAGTTATTAACTTATGTATTATGAAAATAGCCAAATTCATCACGCCCACCACCAAATACGCGACAGGATGGAATTGCCCAGCGGTAAGGCGCATTCGCCGTCGCTAGGCACGTCTAGGCCGAGAAAAGATTCAATACCAATTTCATGATGCGAAATCGGTATTCATAATCGATTCTTACAGTTAATACTGTCTTAAGTACAATTTTAAGATGTCATAAGTCAATCCGAGGACTGTATTAGCCGAGGACTGTAAGACATTATTTAAGACGATTTTAAAATAAAAATGGATTATGAATATCGCCCCATGTTTCGCGTTGCAGGTGGTAGTCTTCTGCACTGAACAGTCTATACTATGAACAGTCCATAGACAGAGAAGGCAGAGATTTAGAAAGAGATACTATCCAATTGCACACATCATGTTATCCCTTCCATCATGTAATGACGCTTAAGCGCGGTAAATGATCGTCAAAATGACCTTGTTGGTAATTTTCATGATCATATTTATAATCAGCACATCAAAAGTAATATACCAATCGATAATAAAATCGAAGGTTCAACCTTTCGGAATTCCACTTCTTATCGAAACTGATAAACTTTCTATCATGTTTTACATTGAATCTGAAGATGATCATATAAAATATCAAATAAGTTCTGCGAAATGTTATATCATCAATGTTACGTAAATAACAAATATGTGAATCACTCATTGGAATTAATAAAGTTTCTATCGTGTATTTTATATTGAATCTGATAGAAGACATTTATGTCAAATATCAAATAAATTTCGAATGATACTTCATTTTCAATTCCATATATTGCGAGACTTTTGCCAAGCGTTTTTTCTGGATAAAGCGGATTAAATTGACAAGAGGAACACCATGGGTCGGAGATTTTTATGATATTTTTTTGCAGGCTGTTTTTGAGCAAAACAATACATGTCCGGTCGTTTCAGCCATTGACCCACAGTTTCGAAGAAACCGATTTTTTAAATAATTATTGTAGTTTGAAAAATGTACTGTATAAGTGAAAATATCAATATCTTTATAAATTTCATTTTAATTTAATGTTATTAGTTTTAATTATTTTTTTATTGTAATGAAATTTCATGAAATTACATATTATAATTAAACTCATTTATAGAATATTTATTATTATTATCGTTATCATTGTTATTCACATGAACGTATAAATAAGATTGTAATGAAAACTGTTACAGTTTCTGATGAAATTAAAAATTATAAATTATGATTAGGAACAAGTAAGTCATATATTTGTAATCTTCTTAATCTATTTATTAATAATAATAGAAAATTAATTGTTTTTTGTAGACGTACATTATGCGTCAACATGATATAAATCATAAAAATAAGAAGAATATAAATATTTATTGCGAACATCTTACGAATAAATTTTAGAATGAATTTCATTTTAGAATGAAAAATTGGGTACTCAAAATTAATTCCTGAAAGAAGCTATTTTTATAATCATATTAAGAATTTTAAGCCGTATATGTGAATACATCAAATATGATAAAGAAAATCGAGATCAATCAAATTTTGGATTACAAATAATACATTATATATTTTTTTATTAAATCAATTTATTCCAGATATAATTGCTTTCTTTATTGTATTTGATGTTTCTATAATGTCAATCAAATCTGCTTTCCGCCAGATATTAGAAAAAGTTATTGTGTTTATAACAAAAATTTATTCGTAAGATGTTCATAATACATACAGTAAATATTTATATTTTTCTCGTTTTTATATCCCGTACGTCTACAATGTACGTCTACAAAACACAGTACAAACAGTTTTCTATTATTAATAAATCAATTAATGTAAATCAAAAGAAGATTACAATCATATGACTTACATGTTCCTAACAATAATTTCCAATTTTTAATTTCATCAAAAACCGTAATAGTTTTCATTACAATCTTATTTATGCCTTCATGTGAATAACAATTTGTCTCTTACTGTTTTCCTGTAAAGTTGATAGTATTTGAGTAAAAAATTATTGAATACCAATATTCGGCAATTTTTCGCAATTGAATAACAACGACGACAATAACGATAATAATAAATATTCCATAATTATTTATAATACTAATACAAATTTCATAAAATTTCATTACAACCAAAAAATAATTAAAATTAATAACTTTTTATTAAATAAAATTTTAAAAAATATTGATATATACATTTGTACAGTACATTTTTCAAATTATTACAATAATTATAATTATCTGAAAAATTGATTTCTTCGAAACTGGGCCAATAACTGAAACGACCGAACACATATTTTTTTTTTTCGCTCAAGAACAGCCTGTATAAAGCGCATCAAAATCTTGATTCCATCACTTGGTGTTTCCCTTGTGAGTCAAAAAGTTCTTTTTGCAATTTTCGCATTGATTAATAAGATTACTAAAAATTTATTAATTACTAAAAATTGCCGAATATTGGTGTTCAATAATTTTTTACTCAAATTCCATCAACTTTATAGAAAAACAGCAAGGGACAAAAATTGCTTATTTTTTTCTCATAAAGTTCTAAGAATTTTTTCAGAATTTTTTAATACCGTATTTTCTCATGTTGCTAAAAATAATTAATATAAGAAAACGCAATATTAAAAAATTGATCAAAAATTTTGAAAAAATTCTTAAAACTCTATAAAAAAGATGTTTGTCTCTTACTGTTTTCCTGTAAAGTTGATGGTATTTGAGTAAAAAATTATTGAATACCAATATTCGGCAATTTTTAATAATTAATATCTCGTTAACCATTGCGAAAATTTTTATCAGGGATTGTACAGTTATAATGTTTATGAAATTTATTCAGTTGATCATTAATCTCATTTTATCTTATAAATTCAACGCATATAAATTCAACTGTCGATCAATAAATAGTTCGCGATTCTAATAACATCTCATACAATTGCGAGCGAATATAATAGTAAAATGAATTAATTGTTACTAGTATTTACAACTGTTACAACATCAAACACAGTCTTATTACGTAAAACTTATAACTTTACTTAACTATTACAATATAATTTGTCTGTATTGAAAGTGACTCGATTAGGGTCGTATTAAACAGTTATGCAATCTATTACTAACGTATAAAATTAATGTTTGTAATATATTGCATAATTGTTATTAATATGTTATTTATGTAACCTTTGAACAGTAATGTTGGAAAAAATTACATCAACGGTAATGTCGTCCGTCTGACAAATCACTGTCATGTTTCCGCTAAATTTATGTTTTTTATGAAAAATGTGCACAGTATGTATACTATGTACGCACGTATATGTGTTTGTACGTATTATATGTATGTGTATACATACACTGAAAGAAAAATGTCTGATACTTGTAACTTTATGTCTGATACTTGTAATTTTATGTCTGATACTTATAAATTACATATTACTATAATTGTTAAAATTGTTAAATTATTACTATAATTGTAATAATTGTTAAATTGTGTGGAAGATTTGTGCCTTGCGCTAAGTGAAGCGCTATTTTCTTTTTGTCAGAATCCTGTGCCTTTCGCTATATGGCCATGCACGATGTAGTTTCGTTAGCGTAAAAATGAGGCAGTTTATGCAGGAATATACTTCTCCTTATAACATATATTCATAATAACTCATGGTGTACAATGATCAGCATGGTAGAATTAGAAAGGTGACCCATTGCGCATAATGGTGGAGGACCCCCAATCAAAAATTGTACTTTTTTACAACGTGAACGAATTATGTGAAATAAGTTCAAAACTTGATTGGCTGACAAATCCCCCTACTACTTTTAACTGCGCATTCGTTGGAATTACCTTTCTAATTCGACTATACACCGGTCCACACGCAGTCGAACAATGACACTAACAACCAGTGCGCCTTGCGGTTATATAAGCATGCTGGTCTAAGGACGAAATCCATAGACATGTTGCTCAAGATTCGAGATGATTTTAAGCTAATAAAAATTGAGATGTAATGCTAATATGGCTCTTTGATTCATGACATTTCAAACATTAGCTTAAGATCATCTCGAATCTTGAGCAACGTTTATAGCGCCACGCAAGCGCGATAGAGAAATTGGTACGCAGCCACGCGCGATATTCGAATGACTGAATTTTTCTACTTATACTAGCTGATATTACGCAGAGACAGTAATTACGAATATTACTACTATAATATTAATAACAATATACAGGCTATTCTACCTAACTCGAGCATCTGAAATATCTCGCTTAGTTTTTAGAATAGAAAAAAAATGTTTTCAGATGAAATCATGGAACGGTTTCAAAGGAGACATATTTTGGTTATCTTATCTTTTTTTTAAGTGAAGGCATCAAAAAGATATGAAGATCTTCATTTTTTTAAATGGAATTGTATAATTTTTTATATAATATGATTCCTCCAATTATTTTGCATAAAAATATTAAAATAATGAAAAAAAAACAATAGTTTATGAAATATTTTATACTTTATTTTGATATATATTGACGTAGAATGTTAAATAACTCGTAAACTATTAACTTTTTTGTAATCGTTCCTTAATACTTGTATGAAAAAAATAATGAGATATATGAATCAAGTGTTGGAAAGAAAATACATATAGTACACATTTGTTGCTAAAACTATATATATGATTATTATTATTAATATTATAGCAGTAATAATCATAATTATAGTAATATGTAATTATAGTTAGAATATCAGACATAGAAATATCAGACATTTTTCTCTCAGTATATATATATATATACACCATATATGCATGCGTGCGTGCGTGCGTGTGGTCTTCATTTTCTTCAGAGATGTCAGACACATTTAACATTTAAAATTTTCTATGCCAAAATCTGTTTCTTCAAGTTCTTCATAATTTTTTGGATAATTGTCAACGTTACCATACAGTACTAATAAAGTGCTAATAAAAGAAAATTTAACCACAAAAACTTTTCTAACGTCACAATATAGCAGCATCGTATGAGAGTCGTTTGATAAGTTTGGTAAATTTCCATGAGATGGCGCTACAATTCATTTGATGACGCGACATCTCGAAAGATCCTCTTCGAACCCCTTCAGGCCAAATTTCAGCCAGGAAGGACGCGTAATTCATGTTTGGTACTTATTTGAAGCGAGTGGTTTAGCAGAAATTTCCGCAAAAATGGAAAAAAACGAATTCTGTGCAGTTAAACACTTTTATTTAAAGAAGTGGACAGCAGCACAGACCAAAGCCGAGTTAAACGAAGTTCATGGGAACTCTGCTTCTGCATTGAAGATCATTTATTTTTGGATAAACGAATTTAAACGTGGTCGAACCTGCACTGAAGACGAAGCACGCTCCGGATGATCTGTTGAAATTACCACATTGGATATCGTGGAAAAAATTCATGGTATGATTATGAAAAATCGTCGAATGAAGGTGCGTGAGATTGCTGAGGCCGTAGGCATCTCTACGGAGAGAGTGCATAACATCCTGCACGAAAAATTGCATGTAAAAAAGTTGGGTGCCGCGATTGCTTACTCTAGATCAAAAATGCATGCGAAAGGACGTTTCAATGCAGTATTTGGCGATGTTTAAGCGCAATCCGCAGGACTTTTGGCGTCGATTCGTGACTGTGGACGAAACTTGGATCCATCATTACACTCCTGAGACGAAGCAGCAGTCAAAGCAGTGGATAATGTCTGGTGAAAGTGCATCGAAAAAGGCGAAGACTGTTTTGTCGGCTGGAAAGGTGATGGCCACTGTTTTTTGGGATTCTCAAGGAATTATCCTAATTGACTACTTGCAGAAGGGTAAGATAATAACAGAGGAATATTATGCAACGTTATTGGACCGTTTAAAAGAAGAGCTAAAAAAAAAACGGCCAAGATTGATGCGCAAAAAAAGTGCTCTTCCATCAAGACAATGCGCCGTCCCACAAGTCGACCGTTGCAATGGCAAAATTACACGAATTGGTCTATGAATTGATTCCTCATCCACCCTATTCTTCGGATTTGGCCCCGTGTGACTTCTTTCTGTTCCCAAACTTAAAAACTTGGCTCGGTAGGAAGAAATTCTCATCAAATGAGAAAGTCATTGTCACCGTCAATGTATTTTGCAGACTTTGAGACAGCCTATTTTTCCGACGATATTAAAAAATTGGAAACTCGTTGGATTAAGTATATAGCCCTTGATGGAGACTATGTTGAGAAATAAAGCAGATTTTTTCCAAAAAAATGTGTTTTACTTGCTTTTTTACCAAACTTATCAAACGACCCTCGTACAGTACTATAGTAATATACTGGCGAATAAGAATTGAAATGTATAAATAAGATGTAGATGAAGAAATACATATATATATGCTCAGTTCCGTAAAAATATTACATAAATGCCCGGTGATACTATTACGATTTTCAAAACTGTTTTTATATTACATGTTCTTAAATAGAAATAGGTAGATAACCGAATGAGATCTCAGCACGGTTTGCTACGGGAGAAATAGCATACAGAGATACTATGAGTTTAAAATGTCTTGTAAAAAGTTGATATTAAAGGAGTTTATTAACAAATAAAAAGTTTTAAGCGATGAGATCGATGTTATCGTTTATTAATTAATCATCAACGATTTTGCTTGGCTCATAGTCCTTTTTTATTTCTTTTAATTTTATAATTAATTGAGCTTACTTAAATACATGTTGTAAATATTATTTTAGAGTTCAGAATTAAATACGTGGCAACGACGAGTAGCGGAACTAAGCGGACGCGTCGCCGAGTTAGAGGAAACACTATCCAAAACACAAAAAGATCTTTTGAAGGCACAAGAGGCAAGTCTTAAATTGCAAAGAGATTTACGAGAGAATGCGGCACAAAAAGAGGACCAAGAAGAACGAATAGCAACTTTAGAAAAACGATACCTCAATGCTCAACGAGAATCTACTAGTCTTCATGATCTCAATGAGAAGCTGGAGCAGGAGTTGCAGCATAAGAAAGCTCAATTAAAGGTAAATTATAGATTAATTCTTATTTTCCCTTTTTCTTAATTCTAACACTCACTTTCTCTCTTATGTTTAATTTAATTTACTGAAGCTCCAAGAGGAAAAAATTGCTGCTATACAAGAAAAACTAGAGCTCGCGGAACAAAAATTAGCTCAATACGCTAAGTTACCAGAAATGGAAGAGCAATTAAAGCAGAGGATGGAGGCTCTGACGCAGGTGAGGAGGCCCAACCAGGTACGCAGAGGAATCATATCATGTCACATCATCAGCTCTCCTTTTTTTTTATTCCTCTGCACTTAACATTCCTAAGAATTTGTATCTAGAAGGCTTATCGTTCTTGCCATGCATTATTATTAAAGTGCTCTCATCATATTTCAGTTAATTTTATGAAGCAACAATGATTTGCTGCTGCGTGCTTGTATTACTATATGTATGGTACATAAAAACATTTAGCATATATACAGATCAAGTATTTTTGTGTACTACTATGTATCTTTGTAATGTTTACCCTGAAATACACAAATTACTAAATATAAATACAAGCTCAATTTACAGATTAAATTCATTGCATCAAGAATTTTTAGTTACATGATTTCTTCACATATTCTTGAAAATTAATTATGTCTTATGATTCTATCTCATATGATTTGCAAACTGACATGATGTAGCATGAATAATGAAAGTCAATCTCGTCTGTACAAAATCTATTATTTGCATAAATAATGGATATGTTTCAAATATCATGATTTATAGTGATTTATTACTTTTAGAATGTTTTAATATGTGACATATTCTTCCCTAGCGGAAAAATTTCTATATCAAAGTACGCCGAAATGTACGCCTTTCTACTTCTGTGACTGTAACGTAGAATCGCGTTGTTAAACATAGAAATAACGCCAAGCTACATATGCGAAAAATGTAAAATGGCGTATTTGGACCTAATTAGAAACGCCAAAGTACGCGCTAATAATCATTACTTCCTAAACTACGCGTTCCTATGCCGAATTACTCCAAACTAATTTTTATTCTTTTATAGTATTTGGAGGAAGTATGCTATTTTACGTTTTTTTACGCGGAATTACACTCTATAGTCTGACAGTTGGATACAGAAATAACAATGGTAAATTACACGTTTTTACTTGAAAAATATAAAATAGCATATTTAGACTTAATTAGGCATAAAAAATACCAAAATACGCGCTAATGATCATTACATCCTGAACTATGCGTTTCTACGTCGACTTCTCTAAACTGGTTTTCATTTTTTCATAAGTTCGGAGAAAGTATGCCATTTTACGCAGAATTACATTCTACAATCGAATAGTTGCGCACGGAAATAACTATACCTATCTACGCCAAGCTACGGTTGCATGAAAAAATCCTGAGGTATGTATTTCTATGCCAAATTATGCCAAAATACAATACTTATCTTTGAATTTTTCCGTTTGTAAGCCATTTTATGAATTACTTTTATTCATCTATGAGCATTATGTATCTCCGCCGACAGAGGATCATGGCGGAAATGCATGAGCTCGAAATAAGAATTACTTGGGAAACTATATAAGGAGCGCAGCATTTCGCATGTGAAGTGAGCTCAAAGTTGAGCTTTAATATTAAAGTACCCATGCTACGGAAAGAATTCTAATTTCATCATGACAGCAACGTAATAGCATTTGAATTCATGCCAACTGAGATACCATCATGTTACTTTAAACAATGCACATGTATCCGAAATATATATCTTATATTTCTTATCGAAATATATATGCTTAGAGTATAATTTCGTGTAAGAAGGCGTAAATCTTTGGCATAGGAGTACTCTTCTACACCAAACTACTTCCATGATTCATTCGCGTACTTAGGCGCAGAATTTTGTAGTTAAGCATACTCTCGGGCTAATTAGGGGCGTATTTTCTGGCGCAGTTTGCCGTAGTTTAGCGTTGTTTGGCACAGAAATACATGGCACGAATCAGATTACTTTGGTATAGAAATAGAATTCTACGTTAAACTACATCCGGATTCCAAACGTATTTAGGAATAGTTTTTGGCGTATTTAAGAATAGTTTTGGCGTTTTTACTTTGGTATAGAAACTTTCCTGTCAGGATTTATTCTGTTTTTTGTTCATATGAATATAACACTTTTTTATTTTCTTACTGCTATAATAGAACGTTGCTATAGAATATGTCATTCAGATTAAATAAGAATATTAAACTAATTATGTACAGGATCCCGTAAGTTTTGACCAATTTTTGTGTAAATAGAGCGGACTAAACTGCGAAAAACCATTTACCATTTTGCAATTTTTCACAATAATTAACAAGATATTGATTACTAAAAATTGATGAATATTGATTTTCAATAATTTTGTACTCAAGTACTATCAATTTTACAGAAAAACAGTAAGAAATAAAAATTGTTTGTTTTCTTCTCATAAAATTCTGAGGATTTTTTCAGAATTTTTTTAGTACCACATTTACTCATGTTAGTAAAAATAGTTGCCAATATAAAGAAATATAATAAAAAAGAGTTGATAAAAAATTCTGAAAAAATTTTTAAAGCTTTATGAGAAGAAAATAAACAATCTTTTCTCTCTTGCTGTTTTTTTTTTAAAGTTAATAATACTTGCGTAAAGAATTATTGAAAGTTAATATATTTGGTGATTTTTAATAATTAATATCCTAAGTATTGCAAAAATTGCAAAATGATAGTGGAATTTTTAATTTAGTTTAATCCGCTCTATTAATACACGAAATATTTGGCAGTCATCTGAGACACCCATATATATAAATATATATATAAAAATGCAGATCGATTCAAAGACATAATACACGATCATTAAGCAGTGCAATTGACTATTGAATATTTCGTATACACTCAATATATGATAGATAATAATGGAACCTCTATACAAGAGTATACAGTGATTACTTTGAAGACTTTATATATATAAGGATTACTTTGAGGAACTTTATAAGTATATTAATTATTTTGGGACGCTTTATATGTATATTGATTATGAAGTACTTTATAGGTATATTGATTACTATATACTTTGGGATACTTTGGGTAAACTTCCGGATAAACATCTCATGATTACCATGAATTTTGGCAGAAATATTCCAAATGACATCAAATGAATGCCTTTAAATGGATTTTCATCGATAAAGTTTAATATTAAAAATGTTTAAGTAAAGTTATATATCATCTGAATGAATTAAATCAATTACATGAAAATACTTTAAAGAGCCAAGCCACAAAATTTTGATGTATCATTACTTTATTCGATTGATCGATGATAACTTTATAGACGTTTCGATTTTCGCTTGAGATCCTTATCAATGTAAGATAAAATAATCGCAATAATTTATGATGTTACACTTAGTAGTGCGCAAAGATTATATATTTAAAGTGCAGAATCAAAACCGCGTGCACCATGTTATACGACTTCACAACATTAAGCTTCCAGGTTTATTATATGAACAGATATTATGTCAAAATAAAATACAAGATAAAAACTTATGATGATGTCGTTGGGTGTATTGTTAGAGATGTTGTTCATTTGCATGTTACAAGTCATCTGACAATGTCTGTTACAAAAATATCGCAAAGACAAGAATAAAATATATTGAAGAGAGGAAAACATTAATTTTTGTTAAGGAATAAGCCGAGTTTTAAAAGTTCCGTGTTCGTTTGCATATTTAAGCTATTTTTTTTTATTTACGTATAAAAATCATTTCAAAAATAAGCCGCTTGTTTAAAATTTTTTTCGTCTAAAATTTTGATATTATTCCAATCGAATTCATGAAAATATTTTAGTCTATGCTATGTGATTACTGAACTTTGGTTTGTGTTCCAATTAATATGATTTTTATGTAATATGATTTTTTCCCTAATTCTCTTTTTTAGGGTTCTACCGATCTGACCCACATAAGACGCGTCACAATCACCGCATTGTATTTTATAAATCATATTCGTGTGTGACATTAATGGTAACTTTGACGAAATTGCTTAATTTATTTATCCCCCTATATTGTGGGACACACACACACACACACACACACACACACACACACACACACACACACACGCGCGCGCGCGCGCGCGCACACGCACAAAGAAGAAAGTTAGTGATATAAAATCCTTGTTACTTGAGATTTTGTAAGACTTCGTATGGAAAACACGGAATTTCTAGATTTATGTATTTCCTGACTTCAATCTTCGCAAGTCTGTTATAAAACTTCTCGAGGTAAATTTATAACAATTATTGAAGGTTTCTGGTAGGCAAGAATTATTATGACAAAATGTTTTAGAAAATTTAGTATTTGATTTAAAAAAAATATATAAATTATTTTGCAAGAAAAATATTCTTTAATAACATAAGGTATGATCTCCGCACATTAAACTACAGGGACATTCCTGAGTCAAAGCGTCACGTGAGCGCCCGAAGACTCGGCCGCTGAGTCTCGAGCGGTAGTGGGGATCGCGTGCCGGAATCGGACCGAAATGTGCATCTAATGCCGAGCACTGACTTAGTGCATTGAACATTAGTCGCGTCTTACATAAAATCTACAAGCACGAAATCATTTAAGTCACGAGTGACGCATTATTTCTGCGCTCTTCAAGAAAGCAGTAGCCACTAATGCGATTATTAACCATCACATTTTGAAAGAGAATAACTTTACTGCACTTATCCCTGCATTTCGCGTTATGAGAACTGATTTAATCAAGAATGTCTTGCTGGATATTTCCGATAAAAGGATTAAAGTAAACTTTGAGTACCGCCGTACAAAATCATTTCAGTTAAGAGACTAAACCAAAGAATAAAGGAGGAAGATCAAGTTTGTACCGTCACGCACTATCCTAATCACCGGGAAAATCTACCGCACTCGATCTCATTCTTGTTCGATTTCCAGTGCTCCCTTACATTCCGCGAGTTTGTCTTTGTTTTACTTGTCTAGAGTTTTACTTGTCTAAGATATGGCGCATCAGTGCAGATTGTGTGTAAGGGTGCTCCTCGTTGCCCTCGCTGTGGTGGTGAACGACACGAATTCCCAAGAGGAATTTTTCATTCCCCTGATGCTAATGTACCACTAATCTACTGCAATTGAAGGAATGGAATAAAGGCCTAATTATTGTACAAAATCTTGATATTAATAAAAATTAAAATAACTTGTTATTTTTTATTACACACATGGGTATAATATCAAATGAATTTATATAATGTCTTTAAGAAGTTACATGTTATAATACTTCTCTATTATGACAAATATTACTATATGAAAAAGCTAATTGCCGGAAAAAAGGCTTAAGTAGAATTGTGCCTTTATTGCACCCATCCTCTTAATTGTAAGCAAGAACATCTTTCTTTTTCCCCGTCTTGTCCTCTGTATATTAAATAAAAACAAATTTATGCTATGGCAGCGATTGAGAATACTTCTTACTTGGAATCCCGGCTGGGAATTAGGCTGGTTTATTCTGGACCCTCGGAATTCTTATCTCACCTCGCAAATCCGTCATCTTCCAATGATTTCTCATCCCTATCATATCTCTCTCCTTTCCCCGCATATACATATTGATTCCAAAAGCTGGAATCCATACATATCCGTTCTTTTTTAACAATAATCTCTACACGCTATTCAATTTTTTACCTGATACTCTCTCTCTTCCCCTGCCATTTCTACGCGGCTATTGTCCAATGTACCCCTAAGGCTAACCTTAACAAAAACAATTACAAAGGCAATGCTGCACTTTATCAACGAACTCTATGAACTGTGCTCAGGCCTCCTCTCATTGGAATGAACTTCGGGACATTCACTACTCTTTGCCTCAAATGCGAAGCCATCTCCCATTCTATCTAAAGAATTTCGCTCCATATTTTTTACATAACTCCCGATTCATAGCCGCAGATAATTTTCCCACTTCTCTCCAGTATCCCCCCTTCTTCTACTTCCACTTCCCTCCCCATCCTTATAATCTTCTTCATTCCCATATTCCCTCAAGCTCCGAATCCCATTGACATATCCTTTCTCTTCTTCTTTCCCTCTTAATTGCATTTAGTTGACTCTCAGCCCAATGAAACTTCCTTTCTTATAGCTAACTTCTCTCATCGACCACTTATCTGTACGGTACCATTCCGCCGTCGTTAAAAGTCATACAAATGCAAATCGGTTTACATACTCTTCGCGACGCACTACGTGATCCCAATTAATTTGAATCAAAATGGCGAACACAGTTTCAACTAATGTCACCGTTCTTAGAAGACTACGTATTATCTATTGGAACTGTCATGACGGTCGTAGTAATAAAGGTGATATTGAGAGATTAGCGGAATCGTATAAAGTTATCATACTTAGCAAAAGTTGTTTCACTTCTACTCGCGACTTTCGTATAAAGGGTTTCGATTGTGTCGACGAATAAGCACCTCCCTCGCGATTCGAAGTTATCTTAATTAAAAATCTCATTATATATTCTATTATCGATCTCTCACATAAATTTGATGCTTCTATTGAAGCTGTTAATAGGATGTATAAGCTTAAATCCGCTATTTGCTCATAGGTGGCATTAGTGAGCGTACAAAGCTACCCTGGGCACACAACACACTTTTTTTTACGTGTTTGACATCTGTCAACATTAACTAGTGCACATCATTAGCAATTTCATACAACAACATATATTTTTTTTTTCGTAATCATATTCCTAGTTTTTTGCTAAAAAAAAAGCATATGCGGGAAGCTTTGCTTTTCTGTTTCAATTTGAAGAAATCGGCTGCCGAATCGCATCGAATGCTTGTGGAGGCCTATGGCGACAATGTTTTATCGGAAAC
>Ga0157364_1001926_pt1 | contig 18541 bp, 17 predicted proteins | sample AttsexASBM2_FD_111476 | JGI IMG/M metagenome (GOLD analysis project Ga0157364, IMG submission 111476) | Fungus gardens microbial communities from leaf cutter ant in Ribeirão Preto, State of São Paulo, Brazil - Atta sexdens ASBM2 | ecosystem: Host-associated > Fungi > Mycelium > Unclassified ...
CTGACATTTTCAATCGAGAATAACTTTATGATGCAGACACAAATCGACTAATGTTTCTATGGGGTTATGTTGACAGATGCCCAAGTTTATTGTATAACGTCTATGATCTATTTATTTCGACCATCACTTACCGCTAAAGTCATTTATAGGAAAACGGCGGAAGTGCAAAGTTGTACACCTAATATATTGGCGGAAACAAGTATATAATGGATGTCTTGAATATCCTAAAGTTTATTATAGTTCAGATGTGTATGTATTATATATACATGAAATATATATTTTAAGTTCTTGTAAAGTTCCACGTTCTTTATACGTACGATAATTTATATTACTGTTTATTCAAAATAAAACTGTACGATTCTCTTTTAAACCTCTTTTAAGAACATTGCTTTAAGTGTCTGGCAATAATCAACTGGCACGTTGAGCTTCACTTAGTTACACGGCTCATGTCGAATGATTCACGGCGCGATTGGAAGTCTAATTACGTCTCATGTAGATTTCCCTGATGGAGGGAGATCGGTCGCACGCTTGGCACGGGTCTAGAACTGGTCGATTTAGAAAACGATCACCCTCGGAATTGCAATAAATCACTATGGGTAAAATCGCTGGTAAGCGAGATGTTGGCATGGTGAAGCTACAGTAAAAAAAATAAAAGAAAAGGGTGATTCACCTTCTCTCTCTCTCTTTCTCTCTCTCTTTTTCTCTCTGTTTTTCTCTTCTTCCTTTTCCTCTCCTCGTAGACTGGATCTCGAGGAGAATTAAGGGGGAGGACAAAGACAAGAGATGCGAGATGCAAGGGAGCACCTGTCCAACAGCTGCCTCACATATGGCGCATTCGCGAGATTACATAAGGAGAGTAGGTGCCTTGTTTTCAAATGCCGCGGGTAGAGGCTCTCTTGGAACAATTAAGATGATTCGCGTCGCGTTAATTCTGTCATCGACGGGTTCTTTAAGAGAGCCACCTTCAGACGAATGATTTCTCTTCCACGACAGCTTATACCGGGTTATACTGTTCCTTTTCGTAAACGATAAATTAAAATTCTGTCCTGGATCCTTTTACGTCTTTACCCTCTCGGGAAAGATTATACAGTACGTTCCGGATCCTATTATAGGACCGTCTGTGGGTGGCATCTGAATCTCTCATTCGGCTCACGGCGTTCACGCATCTTCGCGGAATGCAATACCGTCCCTCCTCTTTTCCAGCCGTTGCACAGACGCTTCGACCATTAGTCATCCACCAATGGGTCCTCTGTCCGGTAACTCACGGTCGAAAAGCCGTAAGTCAACGGAGAATGCTAATAATCTGCTTGTAAGCCCAGATCTCTGGTCTCTGCACGGTCGATCTCACCACGCTAAACCTGTCCTCTTCTCGCGAAGATACGTTTTAAATTTACACGGAGACCGCACTAAAAAAATCTGCCAATGGATAAACGATGGTAATTAAAGTGACACCAAGTTGGGAAGAGAGAATTCCATGAAAATCTTCACGCCGCAGGCGTCGAGATCTCGACGTCTACGAGTTTGAGGATTAATTCCACGACTCGGTGACTCGCGCGCACGCGGTCTTGGCGAAAGGAACCCGCGTATCGCATTATGAGAAGGCGTGGCAGCGCTACACGTAACAATAAAGCCGGTATAATTAAAGTAAAAAGGAAAAGGAAAAAGCGCAGCTGCCTGTCGAGCAGACAGGCACTCAGCACTCTCAGCAGCCGACCCGTGCAACGGGCCTCCAATGCAGCGCTTGTTTCTCTTCGTTTCGACTTACATAGATTGTCAATTGAACGATTGAGCTACGTTCATTAATTCTTAATCACGTACGACACGTAAGACGGACTATCACGCGAATGCGGATTATCGACGCCGAAACAAGGAGCTAAACGCGATAGAAAATTGCTTAAGTGGAAGCGATAAGTTAAGTGGAAACGACTCGCTCGACGATGGCAGCTAATTATCGCTAATTGGTGGATTATGATACATCAGGGGGATGAAAGGTAGTCGATATTTTTTTTTATATAGTTATTTGAAAATAATGCTTTAACGCTTTAAAAAGTAAAGTATTTTTATATGATCCGATTTTCATATGATCGTCAAAATGCTGAAGAGATTGATTAATCTGGTTTAAAGGAATGTTTTCTTACAACGTCCTCGCGATGCATCAATGTCATCTCTCAAAAAAAGAGAGAGAGAGAGAGATTCATTTATGTTACAAGGTTCGAGACAATGCAAATATAAACAGCGATTAGGGAGTGATCCTAAGTAAACACATTCTGTGAAGTGGTTGCGAGTCGCAGACAGAGAGTGTCGGAAATAAAAGCGACAACAGCACCGATTGTGAGTGCCAACGAATTTCTTTGATATTATTCTTTGATAATACTGTTGAATGTTTTCTTCTCGATAACTGAATTGGGTCTAACTTTGAAATTTGACGTGCAGCTCGAAGAGACGAATCTTTAAACTCACAAATATTTATAAGATTGCATAAAAAATTCAAATAGTCGATAAAATGTCCAACATGAAATATGTAGAGAGATCCAGGTTCGAATTCTGATTGAATATTTTTCGTAATGAGTTCTTTACAGTGTTTTAAGATGTTCGAATTAACATTAATATTATTAAATTGCTTGTCAATTATTATTATTATTAATATTATTATTATTAAATTTATTTTTAATTTAGAATTATGTGTCGCAAGACCAACAAATAATCGACAGTTTGCTTAAATTGGAAATTGTAAGATTCACGCAGAAATATTATTAGACATCCACTTTGATTGAATATGATTTTCTTCGCTTATTTGTGTTAAAAAATTCAAGTATCGAAAGCACTCTTTTTCATATTTGATATACAAATCGCATTTTGCTTTGTTGGTTCGTTACCGGTAGAGATCAAAGTAAACCTTTCGATTGGTGGTGAAGAGACCAGGATGATTAAAGTTTGCGGGTTTGAAGAGCACAAGGGAACTTTGAGAGGCGCGCGCGCATGCGAGAGAGAGGAAAGAGAGAGAGAGAGAGAGAGAGAGAGAGAGCAAGACGTGTGGCATAAAAGGCGAAAAGGCACCGCCCACGCTGAGAAGAGAGGCGCTATTCCGGCTGAAAACTAGGACGAGCAGTGATTGAATTAATCTTTTTCGTTGATCATTTTTTAAAAGAAATCTTCATTAAGTTCATATTAATGCGCTCGCGCACAAATAAATCAGAAATGCTTAACACCTTTAACCACTACTAATAAAATTATTCAGGAATTTTTCTCGCATTCCCTTTATGAAAAAAAAAAACACGGTTTGTTAAAGTATCTAAAAATTTAGATACAAATCTCGGATCGAAATTTAAATTTTTAGATGCTGCTGCAAAATTGTTCTTTCTATGATAAATCAAATTATCGCAAGTTGAAAATTTTTCTAAAATTGAATTAAAAAATATAATGAAATTCTTCATAAAGTCTTATTTTAATCTATTGTTCCAATCAAGAAAATTACTGGCGGTACTTTTGAGAGACCGCTATCTCCCAGGACGACCGCAAAGGTCTGATCCCAGAGTCGATCACGAACGAAACGGATGTCTTACGGCGTCCGTTTGTCGGTGATTCCACGGTGTGTCGTGAGCTAGATCCGAGGGTCGAGTGATTTCTATACCCGGCGAGGAGTCCCCGTGCCCTTTCACGATTTCCGTGAAATCAGAATAAAAAGTTGTAACTGTTGGCCGCTGCACCGTAACCCGAGATCTGTGTATCCTACGTGTTTCGGTCCGTATCGCAGCCACGCTTTTAATGCTCGCGCTTGACGAAAGAGAACCATGAATAACAACGACGCACGCGTTTTCCTCGAAATACTATTATGAAAGGCATTTATTCTGGCATTTATTCACGGTCCCTCATTAAAAACGAATGTCGGTACAGGGGCAGCAAGAGCACGATCGCGTTAATTACTAACATCGACTTCTATTTAGCGGGAATTTGAAGAATTCTTAATGAGAATGAGAATTCATTAAGTATGTCAGTAATTGCAATATTTAGCGTCCAATTGGGTGTAGATGTAAAATTTATGACGGATTGATATGTTATTTTTCTAGACACGGTCGAACGATCTAAGAATGGCATAAAGAATCAATCAGATCGGCAGCATGTGCTATGTGATAGTCACTGGACGCAGTCTGTTATGGACGCTCTTATCTCTGGCAGCGTTGATGGCAGTTTTATCAGGCCTCATCACTCCCAGATGGCTTGTAGGACCACCGACCATTAAGGACACAAGTAAGTAGCTTCTTCAATTCAAATAAAGTATCGAAATCTCTCCTTCCCCCCCCCCTCTCCCGTTGTTTGTTATCAAGATAAATTGTAGTGAATCATTAGGATCATTTTAAGTAACCAACTCCGGTTACTTAATCGATCAGCACTATTTTATTAAATAATACAAATAATTATCCAATTATATAACCATAAAATACTATATATAATACCAAAACAGAACAACAAGTCATTATATTAAAATAATGCTAAAATGATTATTATTTTTTCATCATTTCCGATTCATTTTAATGTCACTCTGACGTTATCGTGACTTATTATTCTGCTTGGATAATTATAAAACTATGACATTAATTAATAGAATTAATTATTAATGTAAAAAGGATGTTAAAAACAATAAAGCCATTCATTAGAAATATTGTTTTAAATTAATTATCGTTAAAAAATAATCTCGTGTGTCGAAATAGTCCTTAATATCGTCACAGTCATTGCTTCAAAACTTTATAGAAAACGGCACGGAACTATACACACCAACCGTCGGGATCTTCAATCGTTGCACGAGATTATTCGGCAAGACGCACTGCGCGAATTTCAACGTCGACGGCTTTGCGACAGACTCCAACGTCTTCCCGGGATGCTGGAAGGCGTCCCTGTTTTTCTTGTCCGCGGGCCTGGCGGCGATGTCGGTGACCGTGATAGCCGCTCTGCTCGGATGCTGCGTGCAGAGCATCGGCCGTAAGAGCATCTTCAATCTGGCGGGAGTGGCGCAAGCCGTTGCCGGTAATGTTGCTCTTCAACGGAGGCGAGGATTGAGATGATGGGATGACGAAACGATGAAACCCCGACTATAAGCTTCTTAGCTCGCGGCTGAAATAATCCTTGAAGTGATGGGCGATGTTTTTCATAAAAAGATTTGTATTTCTTTTTCTTTCACATGTAGTGAGATTTATAGATCCCAACAATTCTTCCTTAGAAACTTATATACAACGTTTGCTCCGATATACGTATAAAGTATATTGTTGGCCTTTTCTCAGCGTGACATTAGTAAGAATGACGTTAGATCTCAGAAAGCAATGATCGCTTTGTTGCAGCTGAGTATTCCGCGTGCGTAATGTGCTTTCAGTCTGACAATGGTGTCTCGAGAGTGCAAATGACGCAACCTCCATTGTGACGAAAGGTTGTGCCCGGAATAATCAACGAATATACATGCCTTAAAAAGTGATCCCATTGTCACGATTCTACAAATCAAATAATCGGGAAACGCATCTATGCAAAGTATTTTGTATTGTCGTTTTGATCTCGTACTTTGTATTGTCGTTCTGATCTCGCACATTGATTTTTATAGGAATACTATATCTTTTTGGGATGATTTTGTATCCTGCCGGTTGGGGTGCTGAGAGAGTACAGAGGATCTGCGGTCCTGAAGCCGATGCCTTCTATCTCGCAAACTGCAGTCTTGGTAAATTAAATTAGAAAGTTATAAAATTAGTTTTTAAAATCGGATTTTTATATTTTTCTTTAAGAGACAGTTCTTAAATAATTACAGTTATAAAAAACATTAGTTCTAAGAATTGTGGTAGTCATTGTTCTCCAAGCAAAACAAGTTACGATAGTGTAAAAGGAATCGTGATTTTTGAAATGAAAAATGACTTTTAATAATCATTTTGGAGCTATTTTGATTTTATATTGTTTTGATGTCATCATGATTTTTTTTTGTTTAGATTCTCTTTTACTACACAAAAAAAGTAAAATAAAATTAGACTAGTGTTGAATTAAATTAAAAAGTCTACAAAATATTAAAAAAAATTAATTTAATTATATGATTAATTACTGATATGATTATTATTATTAAATTGATTATCATTTAATTTAATTTACTAGGTTATTATTCAGTTTAGGACTGAAACTGCGTTTCAAAATCGACTATGTTGATGCGCAGTTTGAAGTGCTGGAAACTATATATAAATTTACTAAAAAAATATTAAGATCCAATCTCATAAAGTGTGTATATATAAAGTATATAGTATATATAAAGTATTTTCTTCTTTTTTGTGTTAAAAAAGATCGTTTCTTCAGGTTGGGCGTTTTATAGCGCGGCGATCGGTGTCGCTCTCACCTTCGTCTGCGCCGCTTTTAGCGGACAAGCAGAGAAGTCGACGGCCAGTGACAAGGTCCAAGACAAAATGAACGAAGGAAAGACCCTAATATGCTTAGCCTGAGCATGCAAATAAAATCAGCGAGGGGTCTGGCTTCGCCGTGTAATGGATGGTACGAAGCGTCGAAATGGAATACTAGAAGAAAACCAGTGCAACCAGAAATATTCACCTCGTTGTGTTCATCGCGCAGCAAAATGGAAACGAAAGTTTTATCGTGGTCGAAATTGTTGCACGAATAATTTAATTATGGGCTTACGAGGGAAATGGACAATATTGCTGAATGTCATGCGTATTGTACGCATGAAGATCAAGTATCGGATACTTACCGTCTTCCCACACTTACTGCCGCAATTTATATTGACGCCTACGATGCTCTGCAGAGAATTCTTATTTTATATCATATACATGTTTTTATATGTTAAAAAAAAATATAAAATAAAATGGATGTTTTTTGTTCACTCGATGTGAATAAAGGTGAATGTATTCTACTGTCGCAACGAAAGAATATATCTAATGATTTCTCAACATTTGTTAGCTCTATTAATTTTTCCCACTGTTTCCAGGCACATCTGATTGATAAATATATATAATGGAATTTATTCATTTTATTCTCAACAAATTTCGTGAAATTCGGTCGAATGGTATAACTTAAATAGGTATATGAAATTATCGGCTGTCAGTCAATTATATACACACATATAAATAATGAAGGCACCAAGGGAATCAACAATCAATAAATTATCCGGAAATTTGTATGAAAATTTCGAATAAGACGAGTGTAATTAGCAATTATAATAAGAAATGTAACATTATAACAAAATCGCGATTACAGTTCGTGTGTGACGACGCGCGTGTGATTATTTACTTAGAGTATGAGTGTTATTTGGTTGATGACTTGCCGTTAGAACCGCTGACCATTGATCGGACGCCGAGGAGTAACGCTATCGTACAACTACGCGAAGAAAAGTGTATCGTATCATGACGAGAGATACTCTTGTCGCAGGAATGTCAAATTCGGCGGATGTGACACGTACGTCGATCACAGTCGGATTCTCGTCCCAGAGATCCGTCACGATAATGAGGATATTATCAGCATCTGTCACGCATCCGAAATACGTCTCTCTCCCTCTTTTTTTCTTTTTTTCGATAAACATTTCGAGTTATGTGCAATATTTCATGATTTATCAAATATAATCATCTTACAAAGAATCAGAAAGTATGCGATCGAGTGTTTCTGGCGCGATGAATCTCATATGCGAAACCTGGAAACATCGTATTATTGAGAACGGAATTAAATTATACGTCCATGTTTCGCGCGGGAAATGTGAGAGTGTAACTACACATGGTCATAATTAGAACAATAATAATAAAATAATATTTATCGCCGTGAGACGCGCAATGTGTATGATAATAAGAATAATAGGAATCTTTTTACTCCTAACTGCTGTTGACAATACCTCTCAATGAGGGAAACTTTATCGACGTCTGATAGAAAAAGCTATTAGGCGAACACTTGGCGTAGAGTCAGCCTTGTGCAAATGTGAATATTCATTAATTCTATTTACATACATAAGCTACGTAATAAATTGCCTGTCTAGGTTAAGGAAATTGCGAATTATCAAAATGGAATCTATTCTGAATAAATTAGTAAATAATGCATTTTCTCACCAAAAAATATTATATATATCAAATCATTATATATGTTACAAATTCTCAAATTCATTTCTTTATCCTTAATCTAGACGTGCTGCATCTCTCTTGATTTTTAAAATGCGACTGATTTCCACTAGAGGATTCTTGCGGGGCCACACCTTCTTCAGTCGCTACAGTTTCTAATTTCTGCCGCACACACGCAACTTATTACTATTTATATAAATATAAGTTAATAATGTCCGTGAAGAGACACGTAACGTAGAAAAACAATTTGATAAAATGCTACAGTAAATGTTTCCACCTTTCGTTTATAAAACATCTTTATGAACAAGAAGCGACACATCATCGTTATGTCACGTTATTGCGCTAGAATGCTTGGGATGACACGTCGAAGCTCGATAGAAAAAAAAAAGATGAGAAATTTATGCAAAACGTAAACATCTGCCCTTCATTAACGCGTGTGTATATCCTCTTTCTTATCTGCAGTAGTATTAAATTTTTAGCAACTTCAACACATATTACATGATTTATCTGCTTAATACTTTCCTGTTCCTCGCCGCGCATAACTCACGTGCAATTCACGCGCGCGTGCACGCAGCGAAAGATAATATTTTGAATGGATATTATGTAACAAGCGAATTTGATTCTTTTTGTCGAAGCTGATTACGTTACCGTCTCATGTACGAGCTAAGCCCTTTCTTTCTTTTTCTTTTCGCGTTCGAACTGACGGTCTATATATTCTAATATTCCTTAGGAGCCGCAATGACGAGCGATCGTATCGCTCGATCAAACTCGAACTCAATTTATCGTTACGTTTCGGGAGCAAAGATCTCGACAGAATTGTCGACATTCTGCGCGTTGGAGCGCATCGCTCGTCTCCGTTCTTCAATTATTTGTCGTCGTGCTTGCTCTCTCGCCTCGCGCGCCTTTTTATTTGCCTCGCTGTTCGCGGTCGATTTCGCTTTGTGGACTGGTATGACTCGACGTTTACCGTTCTGTTGCGAGGCCGATGCGGCTTTCTTGTCTGGCACGACCTATGTGCACAAAGTGTAATCGCGAAGAATCAAAATATTATACAAAAATTTGATTTTTATTGAATAGAAGGAATATAAATTGAAAAATTATATTCCTTCCCTGAAAGATGTCGATTCCATATCAACAATAACATTTGCTCATACCTCTTGCCATTGCGACTTCCTCAGTTTCTCTATCTGGTCAAAGAGTTCGTTTACTTGAACAACCTGTAGCATCACCATGTCCCAGAAGCCAGCTAAGTCTTCGTTTGTCGTTGGAAATTCTTCACCTGGTACCTGATTCTAAAATATCAAGATATTTTAACCGCTAATTTTATTATTTGTTTGATATTCTAAATAAAATACCAATTAGAAATTTTCTTACGATATTCTTTTGACATAATCCTTCAAACTGCTGCATCTTCTGCGAGGCTAACAATCTAGCTTTTCCTGCAGCAGATCGCAGCTTACCAGCCGCCTCTTCTGGCAGTGCAACAGTATCGCCGCTGGCTAATTCGGCCTCTGCAGATGCGGCCAACGATAACAGTCTATCTGTCTCTTGTTTCAATAACTGAAAGCACAATATGTGTAAATTCTTACTGCCGATATAAGTATTTATATCGTGTAATATACGGATTTATTCTCCAATTACCTTCATAAAATAATGACCATCTTTCTCTTCGACTACTTTTTCCGCTTCTTGAGCTTGTTTCACTATGTTTGTCGAACTGGCGCTGGGTTCTAATACAGGTAACACTACTTTCGGCGCGGCTGGTTGCTGATCAGGTATGCTTTTACTAGTCGTATCACGTTGCGGTATGTCACCTTCTATGGTAATCGGAATCCTTCTTATTACGTTGGTCTGTGAATTTATAGTTGGGAGACTCATCTGCTCGGTTTTCCGTGTCACCGGCATTATCCTGAAAATGTAAAAGTATTTCATTATCAAATAGAAAAAAAATTCAACAAACTAATTTCTATTTTACTTATAAAACATAAAATTCACCTTTGTAATGGCTTTATAACTTGTTCCGTGCCGTCTGTGGGTTTTCTACTACTGACTACAGGGAGCTGTGCTCGAAATTCCGGGCGCAAATGTCGTAGAACAGGCAAATTTTTTAACGATTCTTCTGTGTTCGCGTTATCTGCCGAAATGTCATTGTTATTATTGGATTTATTGAAACTACTGTCGCTGATGTTTAGCTTAGTGATGCTGCGTTTGAAGAAGAAACCTTGCGCTAGAGCACCTGGACCGTACAGCCGCTCTACTCGCTGTTGAATAAAGGATTTCTCGCTGCTTGACGAAGTGTTTAACACTTGATTCTCAACTTCTACTGACGAGCCGTTTAGAATACTAGTATCGCTAAACGATGCACCTGAAACTACAAAATAAATGGAAAGAATTAAATAAAAAAAAAAAATGTAAAATAAGTATAAAATATAAGGAATAATATAGAAGAGTTAATTCATTTTCTAAAAAGACATTGGTGCGTACTTTTAAATGATTATTGAACAATTGATATAAAAATATTGTTTGACGCCAAAAGCTTTAAGCTTTTTAGAATTTTCTTTGCTAACAATAAAGAAAATCCAAAATAAAATTTATAAGAAATAGCAAATAAAGGAAATATACTATAATATACAACAGAACTTGCAAATAAGACAGTACAAAACAGACTAACTAGACAGACATAACGCATGTATCTCTTACATCGAAAGACAACAATTGTTAAACATCAACGATGATGTCAAAACATAAATAGAGCCAATGTAACATGACCTATTGACATGAACTTAAGGATAAATTAAATATTATATTCTGTATTTTTAACTTATTTAAGAATAATGTGCATTATTAATAATATTATATTTACTTGTATTGGGTTGTCCGGAAAGTTCGTGCCGGCTAACCTATATAATTTAATAAATGTACTAAAATTTAAATTTTCTGCGTTTCAATTTTCCTTCAACATCGGCACTTTCCGGATCCAATACATCGAATAAATTTGAACAATATTATAATTATTTTGCTTCATATACATTGTAACAAATGTTATATCGGATTACTTGTTTTTGAAAGAATTTTTCATCGAGGACATTAATTTAAATAACATTATAATTTCCCGAAATATTATCATCTATAATTGTGAAACTTTGAAATTCGTTCTCCTTAATACAAATAAAAACTTGATGCGATATATCGAAATTAATTCATAATAATAAAAAACAGAATAAGTTTTTAAATTCAGTTCAAAGAAAGTATATGAAAAAAATGAAGAACTTTTATTTAGGGAAATAAATTTAGCACATTAATTTTATTTCTCTAATTTAATATATTAAAATTATTATGAAAAAGAATTTTTCTTACGATTAGTGACGCCTTGCTTCGGAGAGGAGAAACCTGTAATCCCCATAGACTTGTTTTGTTGTCCGCACGACATCATTGGCGACAATCCGGGACTCCGTTTACTAACGGCAGTGCTTGTCCTGATAGGACTGAGTTCGGAAAACGTTGGAGGGTGCAACGACACTGCTTTGTCGACTTCCGAGTAACCCTGGCATGTCAAGCTGATCGAATTTCTGCTCTCCATGTACGTCTCAACCTTGCACTCCTCCTTCACACCGTTCGTAAATCCGTTTTGTCTATCCATCGCTAACGGCGATATCGACTGACTCTTAGGCGGATATTGGGGCGTCGGAACGTTCAGATTCTCGTTGGATCTGTAATTTTTCAGATATTTATCTAATCGAGATTCGCGTGTATATTTTACTGATTTTACACGGTGTAAAATATGCGAGTGCCTTACCTGAAACCTGCAGGACTTGTGTCCCTCGTGATCAGCCTCGTGCCAGGACTGCTGTCTCTCGAACGAAATCCTTCCCTCAATTTACTATCATACCTGGTGATTCCTGAGTAGCCGCTTATACTGCACGCCAATCCCAAGTAACTAGGCTTCTTCGCTGTCGTCAGCTCTGGCTCGGGGCTGCCATGATGAACATTGCTGGCGTTCAGCTTCTTCTCATCGGGAGTAAGATGTGATTTCTGCAATGTCTCACTGCTACCGTTTGCCAATTTCTCGGGTGGCGATACCGGTTCACCGTTGCACGATAGGTTCAGACTGTGCAAAGTCTTTTCGGACACGGAGTCCACGGTGTTTTCTGAAAGCGGAAATTTCGATCTAGCATTCGCGAAAATTCTTCGATCTTCTTCGGCTCCTATTTTCAAAAATTAAAAACGAAAGATATAGAAATTATCATGAACGTCACACCGCGCGGTCAAAAGAAATATTACAATCCTGTAAGTTTGGCTGCTCTATTACTATAACGATCACGAACTAAAGTTGCGTAGATTGAACCGCAACAGAATGTTTAAATTTGTCGACATTCGGATTCTTCTGTTACGCTTTTATTTAGGTTCACGAAATCTCACGATTCACTGTGCTCTCATTAACGATGAATGTCTGCGAGCCAACTGCTCGGCTGACGAGACATTCACCTTCGAAAAGCACTGTCGCCCACGCACTATGCACACGCCAGTTCGCGTTATACAAATTTTATTCGCGTCATAGTCATAACGTGGCCTTATTTCCTAGGAACCGGTGGAGCGGTTCCAAGTTCGCTACGTCGAAACAACCGGATGGAAATTCAGTTTAGTCAAAGTACTCGACTACGATCAACCGACGCACTTCGCAGAATTGAGATGAGCCAACGACAGTTCTCCACGCTCGTCTAAATTACCGCGACGGTCCTGGAACACTGAGCAGAGACTCTCGCGATAGAGAAACTCCCTCGTCAATGCCTTCTTGGCAACGACGAGGAAAAGAAGCGTTTGCACTTGGTGCAAACTCGCCTGCAGTCTAAATCCGATCGGCATTTTGACCGAGCAAAAAGCGTCCGCCAATCTGCGAGAAAGTAACGATGGAGAGATCGGCGACCCCCCACCGACCTTGAAGCATCGAAAATCTACATGAATTTCGAGTAAAGATCTATGAAATACCTGAGGTCGCAATACAAAAGATAAGTTTTAAATTTAAGTTAATCTGTTTTCCCGAGAAATTTTATCAATTCACGATGCATTTGAATTTGTAATTAACGCCCGATTACTTTTCGACGAAAAAAGTGAAATATTATACATGGAAAGAGAAGGATTTTAAAGTATGTAAAAGTTTACTAAATATAGATTTAAAAATAATTTTATTGGATCAACATAAAATAATTAGGACGCTCAAGCTCATCAGTTTCTTATATAATTATTTTGATGGTAATAAAATTATTTTAAATTTGTATCTAGCTAAATTTTAGATGTTTCAGCAAAATCATTCTTTCCATGTATGAGAGAAAACTTTTCTGATTAAGTGATGTCATGATTGTTGGACATTAAATGTGCGGCTTTCATCATCAATTAAGTGTCACATTTTCGAATAATTGAAAGAACTGGTTTACAGATAAACTGTACAATATAATCCCACGTTCTTTCAAGCGCATTCCACTTTTTTCCGCGGAATGACTTCCTCACTCGAGTGATGTTTCTAATCGTTCTCGGCCCGACCGAGCTCTACGAGAAACGATCCTTCTCTTCGATAGAGAAGATTATCTTGCAGCAAAGTTCTTTTTTCAAAAAATCGTAATGTTCTTCCTAGAAACAGTAGCATCTAAAAAATCTATAATTCATCTAAAAAACATTTCAATTTTTGAGTTTTTTTAATTCCCTCTCGAAACCTTAATTTATTTGTATCTATAAATTACCCGATTTTTAAATATTATGAATTCTAGATATCTCCAGATTTCCTTCTGAATATTTTCAAAAGGATACGCAATTTAGGGGGATTATTAACTAGACAACTTGAAGAAATAAAAATAATTTGATCGTTTCAAGTTAAATTACTTTTATTTCAAGTTGTCTAGTGGTCTAATAAAGTTGTCTAGTCAGAGAATAATTTATTCGTAGAACGATTAAATGATTCTCGATAATAAGATGACGGTTACTAAATTGTTATTGATAACGTGTCACATAATCGTGGAGATTACGTGTTTCTCAATGCAGAATAGCCAACCTGATCGGTCGGACGCAGAACGGTCGACGTCCAGGCTGCAGCTGCCGATGCTCTCCTGACTGGTCATGTTGGGGTGATGCCTGGTGGCGATCTGCGCTGGCGGTCGAGGGTCCGGATCGAGGCGGTGATAGTTGAGAGGTTGCACTGCCAGGGAGAGCGGTCTAGTGCGTCGATGTGAACGGATACCACCGGCTCCGGGTACCGACGACGTCACCGTCGCGGTACAGGAGTCGTCGACGTCCTCCAAACCCGCCACCTCGCCACCACCGCGCCGAGGCTGCCGTTCCTCGTCCACGCGATCCTCGTGCACACTGCACAGGTCCGGTTCTCATCCCGTATGCTGTCACGCGTGTCAGAGCGTTCTCGAGCTCGGTGCGATTACGATATTTATGCGTGCATATGCGTATCTTAATACATCGTGTGCGATCCTGTGAACGCATTGGTGAACGTATATTGATATTCCCGGCTAACAGTTAAAATGATTTCCTCTTGATAAAAGAGGAAATCATTTATCTTGTGACACATACGTAATAAATAATATAATACTTGTTGATAAACTTGGACTTTCAAGGAATTTCAAGGTTCAGTAATTTTGATTATAAATTATAGATAAATTTAAATCTATAAATATAATTCAAAGCGATTTTTTCAGATTTTATTTTTTATACAATCCGGAACAATATAAAAAATAAAAATTTGCACTGAACTCAAAGATCTAGATCGGTGAACGGGAAGATGCAAAATTTCACATTATCGACGACGTGTTAACATTAGTTTCTGAGAGTCTAATCTATCATAGCTCAAAGCTGTAAAGGTTTTTTAAATAATAATCCCGAGAAAATAATAGATTATTTTTCAATATACGTTATTTTAATTAAATTTTAAATCATGTCGACACTTGTCATCGAGATGTTACGTTGCAACTATGTTAGTCTGTTCAAATTTATTATACAATCACATCATTTGAATCAATATGATTAAAAAATTATAAAAAAAATAAAAAATTTTTACAGAAAAATATCTTACATTAATAGACGAAATCAAATAAAAAATTTTTAAATAAAATTAGTAAGAAAATAAATTACATTTTGGTCAAATAGAGAAAAAAATATCACTTTAGCTTTTTTCAACAAGAAATATATATCATGTTGTTCACCAAGTGCGTTTCTTATCGGACACTCTGTAGCGATACTAACAGAAATAGTTTTTTGATTCCAAATAAGTATTTCCACATGAGACTTTGACACAGATTGACTTTGGAAAAGTTTTTAAAAAGAGTTCAGGAGGGCGACCTCGATTGATAACGAGACATGTTCTTAAAGAAAGACTGCTTTCTGATGGTTTTTATGCCAGGTCCAACGGAACAAGTTGCATTTCTCTGTTTCTTTTGTGAATGTCACGTCGTCTCGAAGCAAGTGAGAAAGCGGCACGAATTAGCATTTGCCAGCGACCGTCGCGACTGCTTTTTTGCACATAACATTCGTGCATGTAACGGCAATTGATAAGCTACGGTTGATTTCTAATTGTTTCCTTTCGTCATGTATGTATATCACCGAAGGAGCTCGAGAACATCATGGATGGAAGCTGGTGGCACCGCAATGTGTCCGACGGATTGTCGGTTTCTCGACAGACCGAAGTATTCTGCATGTATAATATTACAGTTGGATGGGACGGAGGAGGGACGGGAGGGATCTTGCCGAGAGACTCGACGACATAACGTTGATGCCGGGAATCTCGAAGACAGCAAAAATAGATTTTACAACGGCCGTTCCTCGGCCAACAAGAGGTCTCGTTGATCTCGGTTTCGTCGCGAGAATTCCCTCAGAATTCTTTCACCGCGGCGCGACGAGTTAAGCTCTGCGACGTGACATCAACGGGCCGGATATTCTCATTACCGATGTAACGAGAGTAATTAACGATATCAAATTCGCGTAGCACATAACTGTCCGACAGGAGCGCGGTTTAATGTCTATAACGCGGAGAAAACCGAATGGAAAGTCTTTTTTTTGCGGTGCAATAATCATCAGATTCATGACTTAACGAAGACAAACATTATGCGCAGACAGTCTCATTAATTTCGCCGTGACTTTCGTATTTTTCTGCATAATATCAATGAATAAGATACAGATTTTTATTGCCGCAAGTCACGAAATACGTACTAATATCAATTTTTTCCCAAGTTGCATTATAAAGTAAATGTCCCAATAACTAAAGAAGGTATAATAAAGTTTTCTATTATTAATTAATAATACCATCCGATAAAATTTAATCTTCTTTTTATAACACGAATAATCATTTCCGTATTTTTAAATAGGCAAAGAAAAACGATGATTTTTACTATTAATTAATAGCAAAATTAATTACAAAAAGAATTAATATCCACATAAAACTTTTATTGATTATTGAAAAATACTAACATATAAATTTAAAAAAAAAAGAAAAGTTTAAGTAAAATTATATATATTACACCATATATATATCGATTATACCAATAATCGAATTGAAACTTTTTTAAATTTAATTTTCAGTTTCTTATAATATTAACAAAATATATTTGGACTGCGTTCCGAGAACACGCTTTCAGCGTCAATGCATCATTCGATAAATCTTCAGTGATACTCCCTCCAAAATCATGAGTTTTTTGTCAGTATAACAAAACTAGTTATAAAAAAATATATATATATAATGTTTTAAAAGGAAGAAAGGGCCTTTTGTTGAAAAAAATTTTATTTGAAAAATGAATAAGACAAATAACAATTTTATTTTTTATTTGGTAAATAGTAAATCATTTGATATACTTTAAGTATATCAAAATATATCACTTCATCGATACGGCGATAACGCTGAAAACACGTTTTCGGAATGTAGGCTATAATGTGTTTAGGTAAATACAGTAATAATATTTTTAAAAATTAAAAAATGTAGACATTATGGCTTTTGTTTCGACGCTCACATACTGTAAACTTCATTCTATCTTTATTGTTACATGTGGAAGGAAGATATAATCAAATTTACACCATGTAAATTGTCTAAACCAAACGCAATTTATGTCTCAAAATGAGTGAAGCTACTGTCTCCGCGACATTTAAATAATTTGTCTCAATAATTCGAAATAAAATTATGTTTTTATTAAAAATTTTTATGTTTAATAAAATATTTAATTTATGTTTAATTAAATATTTTTAATTTACCATTTTTTGCTGTTATTAAACAAATATCTGAATAATTTCAAATTTATATTGTTCAAACAATTCATATTATTAATTTTTTAATCACTAAATTTAATTATTGGGACATTTATCTTATGCATGATAAAACTTTCGCATATCATTAATCTTTTTGTCGAATTTTAATGAAAATTAGAAAAAGAATTTCATGAAAAATGTAATTGCGAGATTATGAATTAAATATTCATTATGTAATCGGTAAAGAAACGTTTGGAAAATAGTGTTTGAATTTCAAGAATTATTGCAGAGTGGCACCAGCTTCCAGCAATTGATTTGTCGCTCACAGACAAGAGACTTGTGCAAATAGCTCCGGCGCGCAAATTAAATTGTCGGCAAATTGGCGCCGGTGTTAATTGCACGCGCTAATTGCACGAACAGCATCGGTCATTCGCCGCGAATCGCATGGGAGTTATCAACTACAGATCCATTCATTTCGGTCGCACTTTTCTTCATGAAAAACAGAGATGTACGTTTTGAAGAGAGAAAATTAAGAGATTATCAGAGAGTGCGACTGAAAAGAGTGAGCCTTTACGTATAATATCGCGGATCAGTAGTAAGCGGGTGCATATCAGATGCGATCAAACTACATGCAATGGAATTGTTTTCACATTGGCGACTAAACTTGCGCGACAGTTCAAGACGAGATGTCTTGCGCAAAAGGAATAAATTGTCCATCAATGATTGTCGCACGTTTACTCGCTCATGTAATCGCGAAAATGTAATGTACACAGAAACAGGGGAAGCTTCTTCGAACAAGTCAATATGTAGTATCTCGTTTCTTAAACCGTTACACGCTGTTATCATTCATAAGTGCAATTAATATATAATTGTACGCTCAGAGAAAAACATTGTGATAATTATCTAAGTGACAATCGTACAAGTTTTACATTATACAAAATTGATGTATATACATAATTGAATAAATAATTTTTTATAATTATTACATATTATTATATATATGTACATTAATTATCTACATATAAAACTTAAATAGTTGTCATCATATCTTTTTCTTTGAGTATGTAATACATAATTGTATAATAGATTTTCCTTCATTTTCTACGTATTCCAAATTATATTATTTTTTTAAAATAATATAATAATATGAATATCACATATGAATATCATCATAATGTACTTTCTAGCGCTTTCACTGCCACCAATGTGACTTTTCGATAAAAAAAAAAAAAAAGTAC
>Ga0157364_1001927_pt1 | contig 18540 bp, 6 predicted proteins | sample AttsexASBM2_FD_111476 | JGI IMG/M metagenome (GOLD analysis project Ga0157364, IMG submission 111476) | Fungus gardens microbial communities from leaf cutter ant in Ribeirão Preto, State of São Paulo, Brazil - Atta sexdens ASBM2 | ecosystem: Host-associated > Fungi > Mycelium > Unclassified ...
TAGTTGCAACTTCAGATGATATAGAGAAGTCTGAAAGGGGAGTGAGTACTGATTTAGTGTGTTACCATTGAACACCAGAGATTGAGTTCAATAAGAATTATCTTCATTGATTATTAGACTAGTGAATTACAGTGCAACTACTAGTCTTATATACAAATAGATATTATAGGAAATGTTCAGGGTTTCAGTGGTAAAGACCCTATTACTCCAAGCAGAGGTTTCAGTGTTAAGACACTGACAGGAGTAACTCCATCATGGAAGACCAAGTCAAATAGGAGTATCTCCACTGTAGAAGATGGAATACTTAGATAGTTGCAGCACCACCTTAAAGCATGTTGTGAGAAAGGTGGCTACCATGAAAGATGGGCATGTATAATTAGAAGACGATATCACTGTGGGGATGTAATTCCTGGACAGGTAGACTTGCATGTGATAGTCTTTCAAAGTGGTAGTGTATGAGTATGGAGTTTAAAATTGATTGTGGCAAAGTTTGCAGACCTTGCAATAGAGTTTGGTAGTATTGGAAAGTAGAGAAATCTATTACAAAGACTGTAGTGATTGGGATTGAGAAACCTTTCTTAGCAAGATATATTTAAAAGCATACCTAAATAGCTCTACAAAACTCCATATGAGATAATATAGAATAACTACAACTGGTTTAAGATATTGAGCTGTGCCTACAAGAAGCTAGTATACAAACAGTCACAGGCTGAATCAATAATTCAGATAAGATGAGATAGAGAGAAGTTTACTATAATATGTACTTACACAAACAATGTAATAGGCAGTTTATTAAATAAGAAAGAGGTAGAGAAGATAAAATAAGAGCTAGAAGAGAGAGAGAATGTAAAAACTATGAAAGAGATAATTATATGTTAGAAATTAAGATAGAGAGAATGATAGAAGGTATATAAATATCTTAAAGAGCTTACATAACTCAAATGCTAGAAAAATCCAGGATATAAAGATGTAAACCAAATTCCACTTCTTATTAGAATTTTATTATATTTGAATAATAGCCCAGAAATAGAAAAAATGATAATAATGAAAGGGATTTCATACTGTGAGGCACTTGGACTGTTAATATAGCTATAGATAGTGACTTAACTAGATTTGTCATTTGCTCTAAACTTGCTTTCCAAATTTGCATCAAACCCTAAATAAAAGAAAAAATAAAATAAAATAAAAATAAAAATCATTTAAGTCCATTGTCTTTAACTCTAACACTAAAAGAGGATTGAGAGTACAGATAGATTAGTAGGTATTATTCATAAATTAGGATAGATATAGCCAGATTAGAATATAATAACATTAGAAATACTATTGACTATGGTATCATATACTACTATAGGTTAAGCTCATAACCAATAAAATTTGTTGATTTCAATGATGCCAATAATCATAATACTTGTTACAAACTCAAGATTTTAGAGTAAGTCAAGAGAATGAATCTTATATTAGGGTTAAAACAAGAGAACTCAATAGAGAACTCTGTATAGAATTGTCTATCTTATATACCCTAGACTGATGGTTTATGCTACACTATCTTTAGCCTACACTAAATAACCATATGTTTATTTTAAGGTCAACATATATATAATATATTATATAATATTATTTATTCCAGAATTTTCTACTATTTTTCATTGTGACATATGATTGTGTGACATTTCAGTGACATGTGACATTATACTAAACTCTAACACTAGATTCTAAAATAAAAAATAAAATAAAATGAAAATTAAAAAATTAAAAAAGAAATTGAAAATAATTAAAGTCTATTGTCTTTAATACTAGAAGATTAACTGACAGACATATATTTTATATTGATAGAGAATCTATATTATAGCTGATAAAAAAACAAGAGACAATGGCTATTTCTATTACTGAAGCTAAATATATGGCTATATCTAGAATAGTATAACTGTTATAGTCCTTAAGTAAAGATAATATAGACCATAGTTTATGCACACACTATAACTAACCTATCCTAAAGTATATGTACTTTCCATATAGCTGATATATTGTTACTATACTTCATAATGTCATTTGTTTCAGAACCTTTTATAGCCTTCTATATATCACATGATTGTGTGACTGTGACTGTAACATATATATGACTACCATGTAACATATGTCATACCTTTATTACTCTTTGTGACATCTTATCACACTTTTTGTCTAAGTTCCCAAAATAAAGAAAAGTAAAATAAAATTCAAAATAAAACAAATAAAAAGAAAAGAAAAGAAAAATAAAATGAAACTAAGTCTATTATTTGCAATTCTGACAATAAGTTATGTAGTTATTATTATTCTTTGATAAGGCTTACTGTTAAACATGATTCACATCTTATTATCTAAGATTTAATAAGGTATTCCAGAAGTTTAAATAGTCAGTTATATGTTATCTAAGAATGCTAAAGACAGTGATTGGAATAACCTTTGGCTTTAGCTTATGTATTACATTTTTACAAGTTGTACTAGTTATATATCTTAAAAGAGGACTTGATAAACTTAGTGGATTGGGACTACCAGAAGATAGCAAGATATATCATTACTAATACTGGGAATTAATGCTAGTTTTGGTTGATTTTCAGAATAAAGCTAGTACAGTATAAACTACCAGTTCATATACTAAGTATACCACCTAGGGTAGTTATTTGGAATGGAACTGCTAAGCAAGTTACCCTAGTTACTAGTGATTCTTGGATGTTAGAGATGGAAGTCTATAGAGTTGGCAAGAGACTAGTAAGAACATCCAAGATAAAATAGAGACAGTTAATCTGTACTGAAAGAGGCTGAGAAGTATGGGTAAGAGAATAGGAGTCATTATCCACAAGTTAGGACAAATGGGGTTGAAATGGGATATAACACTTACCTTTTTCAAAAACAACCAATAATACTGTTTATTAACAATAGTGGAGCAATTGACATGATATAGACTTAATGAGATTATAAGAAAGCCAAACATATCAACATGTGACATTACTGTTAGAGATGATTTACACTTACTAAGATTATTTGTGAATGTAGCATAGAAGACAGAAAAAGAAGAATTAACTTAGCAGTATGAATAATAAAAAGGATAGAAGTAGTACTATGTAGATAATCAATCTTGACTTCAATGGATAACATTGTATCTAGCCTGTTTATTATGTGGTTGTAATTTTGGATGATGGGAGCTTAGAAGAACTTAAGATAAGTGTGGCACAAGTTCAAGTTGATTATCAGACTAAGAAACAGTATATGGTAGCTAACATTCTTAAATATGGAAGTAATAATCTAATAATACTCTACTGCTATATATACTTTAGGTTGTTAAGCACCACAAGGGTTGTCATTCAGAATCCCATGAGATTTGATGAGGAATGTAGGTATTATAAAACAACCTACTTACTTGTTTGTGATACCTAAATCTTGGATATATTCTTAGAGATTTAGAAGTGATTCAGAACTTCAATAATAATATCAATAATGATAAAGATCAATATAAATGTCAATGATGATAATAATTGATAAAAATTGAGAACAATTGATATTTTCAAGTCTGAGATCTAATTTGCAGATATAGAAGTATCTATACACATGTCTTTTTTTTTCTTATACTACTATCTTGCATGGTAGCATCTAATAGAGACTTAGGGAATAAACAATTTTATTCTTCAGCTTTTACATATTCTACCACACAAATGGCTCAGTTACCTACTAGTTCAGTAATGGATGTTGACAAATTTGACATTTCCACTAAGATTAGAAGAAGATCTTATTCCTCTAGCAAGACTACTACTAGAAGCACTTTAATATTCTCAAGTACTTCTTCTACCCCTTATCATGAAAGAATGGAAATCAATAATGACTTTCCTAATGACAATTTCAAGGAACTGGTTGACAGCTCTCTGCTATTGTACAAAGACAACAGTTAACAAGAGAATCATATTAGTAAGATAACTAATCTTGAACCCTCTAGAGATCTGCAATGTATTTCTAATGGGGCACCTGTTCTCGACACTACAAATGCCCTACATGTTGATGATGACAACAATAATGTCATTAACATCTAATTACCATACAACTCAAATAGCCCTACAAAACTGGAATTATGGAATGGTACTTTTTACTCTGTTTCTTTTTACAGCTTTTTGGAGTACCTACCCTCTGACTTCAAAAATATCAAGGAGTCTCTAACTTATCTAGCCAAATATATTCAAAATAAAAAAATTGATCCAGACAAGTCAAATAATATTGAGAATTTCAAAGATATTAGTGTAGTTGCCTAGAGATTTGTATCAGCTATCTATAAATCTGGATAGGACTCTCTCATTGCTGACAGTCACAACAATTCTTTCATGCAAAAAGTATTGTTTCATTGCACCTCTAAAACTAACCTTGTCAAGAATAGTAAGAAAGAGAATAAAGAAATTAACAAACTAACTAGTATCAACAGGTTACTTTCTCTGATCTCTACCAAATCTCTTAAGGAGGTCAATGAAATATCCAAGTACTTCAAGATGCAGAAACCTTCTCTGACTAAAACAAACTCAGAGAAATCTTATACCTAGGCTTTCAAACCAATTAGCAACACTGAGAAAGTTTCTAAGATTAAGAAAACCTTCTCATCTCTCAAAGTAAAGAGAATCAACAATATGCAAAAGATCATCAAAGAGAATGGTAAACCCAAGCCATATATTAACATGACTACAAAAGGTCTATCCAAAAAATAGGTCATTGTTCCCATGAACAATAATAACAAGAAAAACTTTATAGAGGAAAGTAACAGTCATGTTACTAACATGAATAGTGTATTGAAAAACATCAAGTTATATGTTATGGTTGATTTTGTTTGAGTCAACCTTAGAGATATTATCATAGTGACTAACAAAGTTACTTTTTCCCTAGATCTTCAAACTATTGAGAACTATATAAAGAACACTAATTGTATTAATATGGAGGGAGTTGATGTTTCAAGACTCTCTCAGTCTAAGTCCTATTTAAAAATTATAGGCATTCTATATCTCCAAGAAAATACACTTATACTAATTACTTTGAGTATGGTTGAAGAAATCATTAAATGAAACCACATCTTCAACAATGTCATTTTGGCATTGAAACCATATATCATCAAAGTTTCTCCTAAATTGAATATAGCCATCATCTGGGTGGACATTTGGGATATTTAGAGCAGTAAGAAAACAAGGGAGCTGATTAATAAGTGCTTTAATGTAAGAAGCTACATTGCTACTATCAGAGATGCAAATATGAATCCCAGTGTCTCTCAGTACAAGAATTGCTAAATGTAAGAAGACACTACATTCTTATGTAGAATTCAAGAGGCTAAATGTATTAAGTGTAATAGTCTCCATAAGTCTGAACATCATTGCCAGTTTGCTTAGCACTACAAAGCCAACGAAAAGACTAATCCCTTCAGACTAGAAACCAAGAAAGACAAACTTTGTTCCCACTCATTCAAGTACTCAAACTGCTGAGGCAATCATTAAGCTAACTCTAACTCATGTCCCTTTTGGAAGTATTACTTTAATGAATAGTATAACAGAAAACAACAAGAAATCCATGAAAACAGGAATAAATCAATTTTCTCAGCTGTAAGCAGTACCAGAGTATGATTTTAGAAAATATCAAGATCTATTCTCAGAATATTTACAAGAACAACTCTATCATTTACACCATTCTTGAAATACACTTATCTTTTGATATTATCTTCATCCAAGAACTATCTTGGTCCTTTATATAATCCATTCTGAGTTCTTCCAACTGCAAAGGGAAAGAATTAATAGATGTCTCCAATTATCCAAATTGAACTACATTTTCTAGAAATTCTGCTCAAGCTAGTGACTCTCCAAGAGCTATCACTTATATCAATATCTGTATCTCTTTTCTACATTTTTCTCTTCAAAATAATATTTTTAATTATAGGAACATTTCATATGTTTCATTTTTCAACCGTGGTTTGATTTATTATTTAATCAATGTATATTCCAATTTGTCTCAATTGGCTTTAAAGTATCTTAAGGATACTGAAGTTAATCTTAATAATATTCTCATTATGATGGGTGATTTTAATATTAGAGACAATTTTTGGGATCCTAATTTTCCATATTATTTCTCTCATAGGGATACTCTTTTTAATATTACTGACTCCTTTTGATTAGAACTTTCCAAACCTATTAAGATTTTTTCCATCAGGTACCCTGACAATGTTCAAGATTCAAATTCAGTCTTGGACCTTATATTCCTATGTCCTAACTCACCAGAATATGACAATCATCACATCTACCCAGACTGGAGGCTAACATCAGACCATACTCCTATCACTGTTAACATTTCAATATTTGAGGAACATATACAGAAAACAAAATATTCTCTTATCAAGAATAGTGAAGAGGAATGTTATTTTGTTGATGAGCTGATAAATTTTATCAAGGGTCTCAAAACAGACTTTATTTAAAATATTACTACTCTTGAAAAAGTTGTTCAATTGCTCACTAATAATATCAATAGAATATAGCATAAATATTCCAAGAAATCCAATATCATGAAGCACTCCAAAGCTTGGTGGAATAATAATTGTTATAGGAATCTTGATACATATAAGCAGTCCAAACAATTGGAAGACTGGAAAAGATTCAAAAGAATAGTCAAGAAGACAAAATATGACTTTTTTTTTAATGAATGAATTAACAAAATTGCCAACAAAAATTATGGCCCTTGGAAGCTTATGAACTGGATCAAGAAAAGAAAATTTTCAGCTATTGAAGCCATCCAATATAACAGTCAACCTTTGGGAAACTTTACACAAGTTCTTTAACTCTGCTCAAAACCATCAAATTAATATCAATTTACTGAAAGAAATACCCAACAGAGAAGTAATATAGTAGGCTTCTTCCTCAAAAGAAGAGCTTATCAATGCCATTAAAAAATGCAACAATTCTTTGATTCTGGGTCTAGATAAGTTATTCTGGAGACACCTTAAGAAAATTGTCAAGAACAAAGAATGTACTATTAGACTAATTGATATCACTAGTACATACATTGATTTAGATCATTAGCCATCCTACTTCAAAGTATCAACCACTATTATTATCCCTAAACCTACCAAGCCATCATATGATTCAACTAAATCATTCTGTCCTATTGTATTACTCAATACAACTGGCAAAATTTTTGAGAAGATGATTGGAGAACAATTACAATTCCTATTGATCTCCAATAGCTTTATTTATTCATGCCAATTAAGTGGACTCAAGCATAGATTTACTACTGATGCTGACATTGTTCTCACTCACTTTATATGATCAGGTTGGATCAAAAACTTATCCACTAGCATGTTGGCCTTCAATATTGCATAGTATTTTCCTTCACTCAATCATCAACTTCTCCCCTTAATCTTGAACAAAGCTGGATTTAATCACAAAATATCAACTTTCTTCAGTAACTACCTAGTTAATAGAAAAACTAAGTATTTTTGAAATAGTTTCTCTTCCTCTTTATATAATATTGACATTAGTATCAGTCAAGGATCTGCTCTTTTCCCTATCTTGTCTGTGCTTTATCTCTTTCTAATTTTTCATATTCTTGAAAAACATCTAAAAACCCTAAAAATTCCCATTTCCATTCTTTCTTTCATTGACAATGGTCTTTTCATCTCACAAAACAAATATTTTTCAGTTTCTAATATGAATCTTTTTTATAGTTATAATGTAATTTTTACTCTCCTCACAAAGTTTGGACTTGTCATGGAACATGGAAAAACTGAAGTGTTTCACTTTTCTAGAGTACATGGAGTGTTCAATCCTCCCCCCTTGGATCTCACTCCTCTTGGTGGGTCTGTTTTACTTCCTAAGACTACCTAGCAATATCTGGATTTCTTCTTTGATTGAAAATTATCCTTTTAGTTACATATCAACTTTTACACAAACAAGGCCATATCCACCATCAAATGTATGAAAATACTGGCAAATTCATCAAAAGATCTTATTCCCCTTCAGAAGAGATGTTTATACAGATATTGTGTCCTACCCATAGCATTATATAGTTTCCAGCTATAGTACTACAATAAAGCCCTTCTCAACTACCCTCTCAAAGTCCTGAGAAAGATGCAATGAAGAGCAGCTCTATGGATATTGAATGCCTTTTGCACTTTATCTACAGCAGGCATCAAAGCCATTTCTAGTTTAATTTCTGTTTATCTTCACCTTAAAAAACTATATGGTAGATTCTACTTCAGAGGATTCTCACTTCTATCAAACCACCTAGTCAAATCAATCATCAACACTGACAGACCTAGCAATCATACCAAGCATTGTTTATCTTTCAACAGTCTTATGCCTAAGCAAGTATCTTGCTTAAACAGTCCATTAATCGACATAGATAATAGATGTAACAAATTCCTCCCATCATTTTCTCCATTCAACAAGGAATTTTTTCCAGAAAATTGTCTATTGATATTTTACTAGATTATCTTTCTTTCAATCCTCAAACCCATGATATCAAGAATTATTTATACAAACTTGATAATATTACTATCCAGACATCCTCTGACCTTTTGTCTTTTATAGTTATTTCTGACACAAGCATAAAGAACCACATTGCAACCTTGATTTCACACATCCACTCATATAATAGCCCAACTATCAAGACATATCACCATGCTATCAACATATCTACCACTGAAGCAGAGCTCTTTACCATAAGATATAGTATTAACCAAGCTGTTGGTATTCCTTACATCAATTGTATCATCATTATAACAGACTCAATACACACTGCTAAGAAAATTTTTAATTTATTATTACATCCATATCAGATCCACTTAGCTGCTATCTCTGGTAAACCCAGAGATTTCTTTAGTAAGAATATCAACAATCACATCAAATCCTAGGACTGCTCTAGTAATGAAAACTGGCTGCTATACTCAGCAGTGGACAAAGATTCCAAAAGCTTCAATTTATCACCCAGCCTCTCATGCAAATTATCTTGGGATTTTTGCAAGAAATGTGATTGCAACTCAATCCTTTCACAGTGGAGAATATTTTTCCAAGTGTCAGATAACAAAGGAAAAAACTTCCTAGAACTCCTTGATGATAAATCCAATCCTCTTGAACTGTTGACTATCAAGAATAGTCTCTGGCTTCAACACTTTGGTCATTCAAATATGTTATATGCTAGAGCTACTAGAGCTATCATTAATCATGCACCTATTAGTGAGTACTGACTAAGATTCTTCCCTAGAGAAGAATTTATGTGCCCATGTATTTTATGTCCTATTGAATCTAAACAATATATCTTACATAAGTGCAAAAGGTTCAACAACTACTGAAATCTTAGAAAAGATTCAATTGGTTACTTCTCACTATTTCTAGAATTTAACAGTAATGTCTTCTTCTTCAACTAGAGCATCATGATATCTACTAATATAAAGATTGCTACAGATCAATTTTTATTTTTGTTTTCTTTTACTTCATTTTTCTTTCTCTTTCTTTCTTTTCTTTTATTTTATTTTATTTTCTTTGTCTCTTATTCTCATGTAGTTTCAGTCTTTATATACATAGTTATGAAAGTAGCTATCATGGTTTGCCCTCATGCCCTATGTAATAAATTGTTGATTTTAAAAGAAGAAAAAGAAATATTTATACAAAATAGTGATGGTCTGTATACAAGCTATTTTTATCATATAATCAAAACTTATATCTAGTAGGGCTATTATCTGTCATTGCAGATGTCAGGCTTATTTTAGAAGATAACTAATTATGTCACTATATTGATATGCTTGTATTCCTATGAATACTAATCTTTAAATAATATATGATATATTATTAGAAACTGTTTGATAAAGGCTTTTCAATATAAGTTTGATTGTAGGAGTCCATTTCAGTTATTCCTAAGATAATATCCAGTAAAACATGTAGATACTGATAGTCTGATATCTCAGTAATCTATTGTCACTTTTGTACATCTTGTATATATGCAAATAGCCCTCATTTGGAACTTTCCAGTAAAATTTGGTTTGTGAGAATTGGTTTACTGGTTGTGAAGGTTAAATAAATTTTGTGATATTATTCCTTTTTTTATTTTAAACTCTGTTAAGAAGAGTTATATGCTTTTTAGAGTTTTTGAAGATTTTTCTAGAGCTTTTATTTTGTATTCTTAAAATTTTCCTTATATTCCTATATATTCTCTTCTTAATTGAATTTCTTTCATTAAATAGAACCTCTTTTACTACTTTTCACTCTTCTTGACATTCAATTTGGACTTGTAATATTGAAGTAGCTTTTGCTTATTGATAGTGGGTTTAGAGTATGTTGTTAGCTTGTTTGCATGAAAGATTGGATACATGACATTGTACTATCTCATTCTTTCTGCTTCAAAACTGAGAGCTATTTTTGCCTACTTTAAAGCTTCTTATATATAAGATTATTCAAATTTTTGTTCTGCAACTTTTTAACTAATATTGGATCTGTTCATAGATTTCTACTACATTTAAAGACCTTTGTTTGTTTTTTCATGTTCTTGATTATTGTATGCAAACTCTGCACTTGATAGTAGGTCTGACCAGTTTTTAGGTTATTATCAATATAATACCTGAGATACTACTTCAATATCTAGTCTATATATTCTATCTGCTCATCTGTTTGGGTGATATGCTATTGAAATTGTGAATTCTATTCCTAATAAACTACATCTCTTTCAGAGAATTTTAGCTAAGTGTTGTATTTTTTTATCTGAGATAATTTGTAGTAGCAATTTATGTAGAGAATAAACTCTATCTTTTAATAGTTGCACCATATTTTCAGATAAAAACTGAATATTGATAAAAATGAAGTATATTCTTTTAATGAGCTTGTCAACAATAACACAGATAGTATTATAACTTTTGACTTGGGCAATCATAAGATTAAGTCCATAGAAATAATTTTTCAAGACTTATTAGGCACTACCTTATTAAGCATGAGTGGTCTAAAAGATTGCTGTGGGCAATTTTTCATTTGCTACTATATACTACAACCCATAATATATTTCTTGATTTTTAGTCACTAGTAATTTTCAGAGACAAATTCATAAGTTTTTTTATTTTTGATGTTCTAAAGATGACAAGTTATGGTATATCAGGACAATTCTTATATCTCAGATTATTATCCATACTCTTGGAGATTGTCAAGCATGGTTTACACTGGAGGTGGAAGTCTGCAAGATAGACTTGTGGAATAATCTTAGATTTAGCTTATGTGCTGCACTATCTGTTTGCTGCATGGTTACAATTTCTGATGAAAGGAAGTAGTCCAAAATAGAATGAGTACTAATTGGTGTTTTGCTGTTGAATACTGGGGATTAAGTTTAATAGAAGTTATCTTTGTTGATTATTAGACTAGAGAATTACAGTGTAACTATTAGTCTTATATATAGGTGTGTACTATAGGAGATATTCAGGGTTTCAGTGGTATAGCTCCTATTGTCCCAACTGAAGGTTTCAGTATTGAGATACTGATAGAAGTATCTCTGTCATGGAAGATGGAATTTCCAGATTGTTGCACTACTACTACACAGGTATATTGCAAGGAAGGTGGCCACTGTAAGAGGTGGGCTTTTAGATTAGATGTTGATAAAGAGTATCACTGCAGAAATGTGTTTTCCAGATGAGTGGACTTGATATATGACAGAGATATATAATTTTCTTCTATAAGTCCATTCTTGTAGTTCTAGTTTTGACTGAAGAAGTAACTTTATCTGGTAAGAGTACTGCCTTGATCTCCTTTAATATTATGTCATTATTATTAAATGGCTCATGAGAAGCCTCTAGTGCATTGATTGTAAAGAACTCAGGTTTTGAGTAGTATCTGGTTTATATTGTGGTAATTACTAACCAAGATGGTCAATAGCATACTAAGTAAACTTATGAGCAAAGTATCTCATGGAAATCACAAGGGAACTTGACAAGGAGTCTCCAATGTATTGCTATCTTATTTATACAAATTTTTCATAGTCTATGCTAACAATAAATAGCTCTATCCTAAAATCCATATATTGTCCATGAGTACATCATGAGATTAACATTTTGTAAGCATACACCTTGACATTATTCTTTCTAGTTCTTTTTATAATGTTCTAGGCTTATGATATAATGTCATGTGCCTCTTCATTGTTTAAAATAAAACAAAAAGAAAAATCAAATCAAAGAAAATAGATTAAAATAAAATAAAATAAAATAAAATAAAATAGAGTTCAAGTATACTATGACAGTTTATATTATTAAGGTCTATTCTCACCTTATGGTCTACTCTTCAGGACAAGAGGTCTTTGGCTTGTATCATCTTTTCTATTTTATAATAGAGTACATAATCAAAACAGGTTAAATAAAGAGCTTATTTTGCTTATCTCTTGGTTAGCTTTTGAGCTGCCTTGAAGAATGTAAGGGTTTGATGATCTAATAAGATCTCAATTTATATAGATGTTTTTCCAAATGATATTAATAATGATATCCTTCTAATTCTTAGATTATTGCTGGTCACTATTTGTTATATATTTTATAGTTCCTTTTATGTATATTCAATAACTTTAAGAGAAGAATCTGAATACTGTATTATAATAGCTAGTGATTTTGTGATAAGACTGCTTCAGTAGCAAATTTACTTGTATCTGTAGATGATTTGAAATATTTTTCATTATTTGGTACTCTTAGAACTGAAGCTGTTATAAAGGCTTTTCCAGCACCTCAAGAATATTTTGTTGCTCTATTCTTCAAGTCCAAATACTATTCTTTTTTGCCAAGTTGAAAAGTAACTTTGATATCTTGGCAAAGTTTATCAGAAACTTACAAATAGAAATTTGCAATGCCTAAGAATATTTTGTACTTTTTGATGGTATTGGCCACTCCAGAACTTTTCTAAGTTCTTCATCAACCTATCTGTTTAGAGAGATTCTTTCTAGTAAAGAGATTAGATAGACCTTTATTGGTTTGGAAAGCATTACACCTTTTCTAAACTCAATTGCATGGACATACAGTCCTTTGTCATGATATTCTCTCTAACTTGGTTTTTGAGAACACATTTCCACACTCATGTAATCAATTTGATACATATGCTTTTTAGGTTTTTATGTCCTCATAATATAAGTTTCTATACTGGTCTTGATTGCTGAGTAGAGTTGTAATTATCATTGCCTAGTAGTAATTGCCTGAGTTAGTTGTATCTGCTCAGTAAGATATATAGTTGTTGGGGTCTTTATCTCCTATACTTTCCAATGAAGGTAATACACCAATATTTAATTCAAGGTGAAACTTATTAGTATCTGCTTCTACATCTTGTATTTTATAGCCTTTATAGGCATATGTATCTGGGCATCTAGTAAACTTCTATTGGTCTTTCTGCTGGTTAATTTTGGACTATATTTGTCCAAGTATAAATATACAGTCATTATTCTTTTTTTTTAAAGAAATGTTAAGTTGTCTTGTAAAATCCAATTTCTATATAAGTTTAGACATATTTTATTATTTATCCTATCTTGTTAGAAATATTATTCATATTAAATATTCTATATGAGTTTGCTAGTTTCATATTTTCAGGTTATTATTTTCCACAAAAACTCTGTCAATGAGGTTTATGGTGGCTTCCAAATCAACTAAAGTCTTGGTCTGTACTTTGTTTACTGTATACCCAAAGTATAATTAGAGTTTTCTTTCAAGAAGGTTTTCTTATTATATATATCATTATAAGACTCTGGTACTACTTCTGAAATTTTCAAGCTAATAGAAGATACACTTTTCTTTAACTATAGATCATAGACATTATTCTTTACAGTTCTAATGGAAAACCCAAGTTGGGGTTTCTTTTTTCCTTCCTTATTAGAATACTGTTAGAGTGGCTGGGTAGTGACACTTCAGGAAGAACCTAAGACTATATTTTCTATAAAGTATTGTACAGTCCATTATAATCCAGTGAAATAATGCTGACATAGCTAGAAAATGATAATACTGGCCACATAGTTAGAAATAGCAAATGGAGACATTTCAAATATGTACTAAGATACTTGTCAAGTTCATAAATGGTAGACTTAGTTTTTCTCTATTTTGATTTTAATTTTCATTTTCATTTTGTTTTATTTTCTTATTTTTCTATTTTTAGAACATAGGGTTAGGGTTAGGTCACAAGACACAGAGAACAAAGTAGAAGGATCTAAAACAAATGACATCATATAATATGGACATCACATGTTGACCTCATGTTCTACACATGGTTGTTTAGAGTAGAATACACAGTAGTGAGCACAGACCATCAGTAGTAGTATATAAGGTAGATTAGTTTGTAATATTGAGTTCTCTTGTATTACTCAATACAAGAGTTGATCTTTTGACCAACCCTAAGAACCTAAGCTCATAACAATACTGGTATAGAAACTGGTTAGAGGTGTCAAAGATATGTAATGGAGTTTGAGTATGGAGATTGCCTGAGTTGGCACAAGAAAGTCTGCCCCAAGTTTTGTAAGAGAAAGTTTGTAGGTACATGAAAGTCTATAACAATTAATACCAGAGTTTGCAACTTTGGACTTGTCACTTGTCTCCTAACAGGTACTAAGATTGAAGATATCCTCATTGAATGTGCTATTTGTATTAAATTTCTTAGGTAGGGTACCTAGTTTATCATATTCCTCCTTTTAACAGTTTTAACAGTTTTATCAACTATGTCTTGAATAACTGATTTTTATTTTTGAATCAGAAGGAGATGTATTCCAGAAAGAACTCATTTGAGTTTGTTTGTTTTTATTGCCAGTTTTTAACAAGATATTGTATTATGTAATATTGTCTTCAAAATCTTTATCTTCACACATTTGGCAGTTTTTACAAATCTCTTTCTTTTTTCTAACTTCATCTATGTCTATTGTATTCAGATTTTCTTTTCTCTTTCACTTTTTTCTATACTACAATTTGAACCAAAGATTACACTTTAAGTCTTATAAGGCTTTATTAACAATTTGACATGGTTTTTCAGGAGTTTTGTTTATATTCTTATAATAAGTGTATTTTACAACTTATCTGGAACAACTTTCTTTAATTTGTTGATATGCACTTTGTTTATATAGTTTTTGCCCAAAGTAGTATTAATTTCTTCTAATACTCCCTTCTTGTTATCTCTTTGTTCATAAATTTGTTATTCTTGAGCAAAGTTGCTTTAAGAATCCAACTCTACTTTGTTTGTAAATTTTTATAGATTGACATTTTACTTGATTAGTATAGACATTTGAGTATGTTTTCAAGAGATAAAAGAATAGAAACATCAATTTTAGCCTCTTAATACCATTTTTATACACTAGTACTATTCTAATAAAATGTTTAAGGAATAGAAATTCTTCACTTTTGATAAAGTTCACAGATTCCTAGTACTCTAGCTTTTAAATCACTCTTACTAAATTTCTATGTTACATGTCTAAGTAGATATCTAAAATTAAGGCTTAATAGGAAAAAACACTTGGAAGAACAAATATGACAGTGAAAAAACAACATTGGTGTTTAAATGGTAGACATAGCTTAAATGGCAAGTGTGAACACAATATCTCTATTTTAGCAGATAAAATGTGTAGATAGAAGAATAAAAGGTGTTCTTTCATATGATGTGAATCTTAATAGAGGAGAGTTAACATCATATCCAGTTTCTCTCACTGGCTAATAAAGAAGAAGTATCAGATCTCAATGTAATTTCAGCTATACTACAAGAGTTATCAGAAATGTGTTATACAGACTTTAGGTTGCTCAGATCAGCTTGCTACTAAAAACATCCAAAAGATATCTCATGGCTGAGTAAGACACAAAGTTTCCTCACTAAACCTGTTCCTAGCTCAGAAGAAGTAGACCTCTCTTATATCTGATGGTAAGCAAATAAGAGATTAGATTAAGGCTATCCTAAGACTGCCTCCAAGGTTAAAAACAAAAAGTTTTCTCCACAAGAACTTAGCTCTATTACAATAGCTTTGTTCTGAGATACTGACTGGGTATAGGATTAAAATAGAAGTAAACTCTGCTATGGAAGATAGGTTATTTATGGAGATGGACTTTGACATATAACAAACACAACAGATAGAATTTCTATTCTTTCCATTTAATATTCCTAAAATGGATTCATTCAATTACAGCTAGTTAACAGTCTAGATAATACTTAGACATCAATTATACAGTTATATCAAACTTGGACTGTAACTTTACAGTTTTATATAGTCAAAAAAAACTATATTTTAGAACAATGAGCCTAAGCTATTTATACACTAGAGTATTGAACTGAGTATATTTTAGGATTTTCCTAGAGTTTTGAAACATACTCTATACTTTCACTCTAGTTATCTTAGCACTTATTGTTTATAACCATATTAGCACAATCACTCTATAATTGAGTTAGTAATATTCTGTCTGATTGGAATAGACCAGTAGAGTTCTTGGGATAGTTATCATCTTTGGGAAATCTTATTCTACTCTCTTAGGTTTTTTCTAGAGATGAGTTATATTGTTATAGTCTTTATTCAACTTGTATTTCTACAACCAGTAGACTAATTCTCACAAACCAACTTTTACTAGAAAGTCCCAAATGAGGGCTATTTGCACATATACAAGATGAACAGAAGTAACAACAGATTACTGAAATATCAGACTATTAGTAACTACAAGTTTTATTTGCTATTATCTTAGAAATGACTGAATAGATTCCTATGATCAAAGTTGTGTTAAAAAATGCTCATCAAACCATCTCTGATGATATATCATATATTATATGTGTTAGAGTTGCAAATGTTGGACTAAATTTTATTTTCCTTTTTTCTATTTTCTTTTCATTTTCATTTTATTTTTATTTCTATTTTATTTAGGGTTAGGGTGGAGTATAATATCACATGTTAAATGACACTGTTACAGTAATGGTCACATGATTACATGATCATGATAGAACATGGTGGAATGTTCTGGAATAATAATATTATAAAATATGCTTAATATATAAATCTTATGGTTTACACATAGTATTTAGGATAGGCTAGATACAGTAGTAGCATAGACCATATAGTAGAGTATATAAGATAGACAACTGTGTACTAGGAACTCTATCAAGTTCTCTTGTAATTAACCCAATCTAAGATTACTCTTCTAACTTTAACTCTAAGTCTTAAGACATAATAATATGAAGATCAGTATTTATAAAGATACAAGTATATCAATATAGTGACATAATCAGTTATCTTCTAAAATTAGCCTGACATCTGCTATGACAAATGACAGCCCTACCAGGTATGAGTTCTGATCATGTGATGGAAATAGCTTGGTATAGACCATCACTATTTTGTATAAATTTATGTCTTAGGTTTAATTCTTAGACTTAACAATATCAATTATCATCCATTAATTATCATCCTAAACTTCTGAGAGTGCACCCAAGATTCAGATATCATAAATAAGTGAAGTAGTTCATTTTATGATACATATAGCATATCTTATAAGAACAATATAACTTAAATTTTCCCTGGAGTTTTGAGATGTCTTCCACACTTCCACCCAGTCATTCTAATATACAGTGGAGAGCTAAGTAGAGTGAAAATCCAGTTTTATTAGTCAACAATGTATAAGCCACATGGATAGTTTTGAGTAATGGTTCACATCACTTTTTACTTGTGTGTCAAGAATAGGGAGTCAGAAAGAGGAAAGGCTGGATGGATCATTCCTCAAGTGGATATCTATGATCAGTCACACAGAAAAGAGGTCAGACCAAGCTATGGAAAACTTATCTGGGAGATGAATATGGAAATCCATGAGTTTGGATAAGTATCTAAGCTGTAGATCAAGCTTGGAAGCTTATCTGTGGAGTTGGTAACATGATCTCAGAAGATGTCCTTGGCCTCAACTTATGTGTTGTGTTTACTGTCTGTCACATGGTTATAATTTTGGATGATAAGGTAGAGAAAAGTGAGAGATAGTAATCAGTCTTAGTTGGAGTCTTAGTTGAGGCTTAGTCAATATCCAGACTAGGGACTACAGAGTATCTACTGGGTCTTATATACTGAGTCTGTAGTTGGAACTGTGGCTAAGGCAGTAGTAGTGTAGGGGATAACTAAGGAGACATTATAGAGACAGTTTCTAGGATATAGGGCAACCAGGAGTCTAGGTGACAAGTTACCAGGAGGTGAAACATGAGAGATTGATCCATGTGTGAATGATTATGGATGCAGAAGTACACCTAGCTGTGGTTAGAGATCTAATTGGAAGTCAGGAAGTGGAAGTCTTGGAAGTCAGTCTATGACATCATGCCTAAAAAGCCCTTTCTTTTGACAGTAGAAAAGGCTTATCTTGCCCAAGTCACAGTTCATGGTTGTTTTCAAAGGTCTTTCCATCATGAGGGAGATTAACAATTGGGTTTTGAAGGTGATTCTTGAATCATAAATGTTTATAATCAGTCTGAGCAACCACACATAAAGTATGAGTATGTACAGCAAAACAAGGCGACAGATCAAATTACAACGTGTTGCACATACAATTTCCGAAATAGTTGATGTCACTTTCAA
>Ga0157364_1001928_pt1 | contig 18539 bp, 8 predicted proteins | sample AttsexASBM2_FD_111476 | JGI IMG/M metagenome (GOLD analysis project Ga0157364, IMG submission 111476) | Fungus gardens microbial communities from leaf cutter ant in Ribeirão Preto, State of São Paulo, Brazil - Atta sexdens ASBM2 | ecosystem: Host-associated > Fungi > Mycelium > Unclassified ...
TATTATTCATATATATCCATATTATATATTAAACATTAATATATAATAATATTTTATATACATGATATATATATATATATATATATTATACATATACATATACACACACACACACACACATACATACATACATACAGGAAATGAAAATAACTTCTTATTTGTAACGAATTTATAGTTACAAGTTACATTTTGTTGCCTTTTTTTACCTCATTGGTAACTGCGTTTAACTTTTTTTTTTTTAGTAATATTAACGAACCTTACAATTACTTTTTGTATTTTTAACCTATTTGTGACAATTTATTTATTTAATTTTTGTTTATTCAATGTTCAGTCATTAGATAGTATTCATAATTTTTTCTGATTTCAAAATTTCTGTTTTAATGCCGTAAGATATTAGTACGCTTCTGTGATTAGTTTATTTCTTATTAAATTTAAGATAACCTATTGTTTTCAAAAAAAGAATTTTTGATTGGAGTTTGATATTTATGCTGTTGTGATATTGTGTAACATATAACAATAATATGTTAAAATGAATTTGTATATAAATAAAAATTGTCCAAACTGCGCGCCAATTAAAATTTGTCTTAAAACATAATCCTAATTAAAACTGGAATAGTTATGTAACAAATTAAACTGATAGGTAATTTAATATATATATTGATAAGCGTCTTAAAGTATTGTGAAAAATTTATTCTAAAAAATATCAGCCACATAGCAATTCAAGATTGAAAATTTAGGTGTGTATAGATCATATAATTTACTTAAATATTAAGGTTTAGGCTCTCTCGAAATGATGAGAGGGAAGTTACATACAATAAATTACATACAATAAATTACATAAAGTTTCATTTTTTTTTAAATAAGTACGACTGTGTAAATGATATACATAAATATGATAGAGAACCAATAATCGGTCAAAGTTGTTGTAGATGTTATGAATACAATATATATTCTTAATTTAAATTTAATTATCTCAGATATGACTGTGCGCCGAAACGTTACGTTAACCACAATCAATCTGAAACATTAATGATATAAATAAGGTGATAAGGTGAAATGTCCCTATATATGAAATAATCCCCCAAAATTAACAGTCTGAGATAATTAAAGCTAATTAAATTTATATTGTATGAAGAATATATATTGTGAATATATATTCATAATATTTAACTTTGGCCGAGTATTGGCATTCTCTATCATATTTATGTATTTCATTTTTTTAGTTTTTTTTTTGAAAATCCAATGTTTCTGTAATCTTGAAATCTGTAAAATATGTGATAAATTGAGAAGATATCTATCTCAATGTAGAAGTATAAAATAATTTCTGAAATGCTTAGCTGTCAACTATTGCTGTCAACAGCGCCCTTGCAGTGATTTTTGACAACTAAAGAATATATGTCATTATTTTAGGAATTATTTTACACTTCTATGTAATATATCGGAATTGCTAATATTTCAATTTGTCACATATTTTACAGATCTTAGAATTATGAAATTATGTTTTTAAAAAAATACTAAAAAGTAAAGCTAGTGTCATTGTTGTTGTTATATTTTGGAGCTTGAGCCCTAGAGCGCTGTAGTAGTTTAAATGGCACTAGGAGTGCCATTTAAAAATAAAAAAGAAATTATTGTAAATAATAATAAACAATTTATTAAAACTGTATAAAGGTACCTTTTCATGCTGATATTCTATGCTTTTTAGTGTTAAAAGAGGTCACGTGATTCAAATTGATGCTTAATATTCGTTAATTTTTATCACGATTTGTTTTGACGCTGAAAATAAGCATCGAGCATCAGCATGAAAAAGCTTAATGTGAAAACACAATAAGTACGAGATAAAGCCTATAACGATCGAAGCTGAATCTTAAGCTGTTTTATTTCCTTGTGAATTTATATATTACGTATGTAGTTATTTGAATTGTGCCGAATTGATTTTTTGAATTTAAAAACGCAACTGAACTACTGTAATAATGTCACAAATTAAATTGACAAGCATTATATTAAGTGTAGTAAAAAGAAATCCATTATTTTTCCATTCAATTTCATGCAAAAATAATGGATTTCTTTTTACTATACCTAATATATATGATCTTAGGAATTGTTGTTATTATTTTCATGCTATTATTACGTGGATTAGACAAGAACAATTAAAACTGATTCATCCTTGTCTAACTTGTGTAATAGTATGGAAAAGAATCACATACGTGGACATCACCCAATGAGGTTTGGTATACGAAAAAGATCGAGATGATCACTCAAATTTCTCTCTGTTCTTTTCGCTTAAGTCACATATGGTTTATTATCGCTACTATTGAGTTTTGATTTACGTAAATCTAAGAAATCCGGAATATCGATTTGTCATATGTTGATTTTGTAGCAGTGTGAATTCCATTGTTGTCGTAACTTTCTAATAAATGTACTTTTTAGAAGCGCTTTATATATTGGATGAGGAAAAAATCCTGGATCGATAAAATATCTCAAAAACAAAGCATTTTTGAGATAAATGTTTCATACAAAAGTAGGTTTAAAATGATCTATTTACTGATTTGATCATATGAATTGATACAGTTTAACTTTATAGCATTAGATTAAGATCACATTGATTTTTTAAAATGGAGCATTAATTTTTTATTCCAGAATCTAGTAGATGGTGTCAAGAGCTTTTGAAAATACTACAATAAAGTTTATTTTCGTTAAGTACTTTTTGAGTTATGAGACTTGAAGATTATAGTATTGCTGGCATTTGTATTACCTAAAGTATTCGTTCGATGACTAAAACCTCCTGAATGTTGTTCATAATCTTAATAACGTTTGTCAAAATCAAAGCCATTGGAAGTTATTTTTTTATTTTCATTTTTACATAAAAACAAAAATTACAGGAGCAACCTTCAATAGTTTTGATCTTAACATATGATACCGATACCATAATTTTAAGCAACATTTAAGAGATTTCAGTTGTTGATCCTCGGATAATACTAATGCCAGTGGTACTGTAACTTTCAAACTTCATAACTCGGAAAGTACTTAATGAAAATGAATTTATTATATTGTTTTAAAAAGCTCCTGATACCGACTATTACATTTTCGAATAAAAAATAGGATTTTCAGAAAAATCGATGTGATACATTGACCTGATCTTAGTGACGCCACCCAAGATCAAATTGATCAGAATAGTAAATAAATAATTTTAAACTCTACAATTTTTGTATATGAAACATTTTTATCAAAAATTCATGCTTTGTTTTTGATGAATTAGATATTTCACCGGTCCGGAAACTTTTTCCTTATTCTATATACATAATAATCCATTTTAAGCAATACAGTCAATTTTCTCTGAAATTATTAATAATATGAAAAAATATTTTAGGTGAAAATAGAACGTTTTTGAGGACATATTTTGATGTTATTTTTTTTCTAAGTGCAGGCAAAAAAAGACATGAAAGTCACTTCAGCTTTTTCAAATGGAATTATATGGTATTTTTACATAGTATGATTCCTTCTAATTATTCTGCACATAAAAATATTACGGTAGAAATATCAGAAAATATAGTTTACGAAGTATTTAATGTTTTATGTCAAAATGTGCCAGAATAAAGTATAAAATATCTCACAAACTTGATTTTTTAAATATCTCTATCTTGACTTTCAAATGCAGAATAAAAAAATTATATTGCTTCATTTGAAAAAAATGAAGAAGACCTTCATATTTTTTTGGCATCTTTATCTAGAAGAAAAAGCATGACTAAAATACCTCTCAAAATCAATGAACTTTTATCTAAAATACTTTTTCATATCATTAATAATTTCGGAAGAATTATTGACGGAGGATGTATTGATTAAAATGGATTATCCCGTATATTATTGTTGTATTCTAAATTGAGATACTCATACAGAATAAATATGTGAACATGATATAAGATAATTTATCTTTGCCAGATTTTTACCAGAATCCAATTCTGGTAAAGAGAGAAAGGGGTACTATAGAAAACGAATTATTCATTTTTTAAAATTATAAACAAAATATTTATTCAATTTTTTGTGAAAATTATATGAAAATAATTTTTGTTGCAGAGAAATGAAATGAGATCAAGACACTTTTTCAGAAATGGAAACCTAACGGAAGAACCAAATTTACCATCATAATGGAACCACTACTTACGAGTAAAGTTCTCCGAGCTCCCAATTTAAAAAGGGGTCAAGAAAATATTAGGATACAAGACAGAGTGAGTAAATTATGAATTCCATTATTATACACATTGTTATATACATTTTTCATTATTAGGCCAAGTCTTTTAATAAGTCGAAAATTAGCAACAGTCGGAAATAACTATCATCAAACAATTCATTATCTTAATCCTCTGTCTCCATCGTGAGTCTTTCAACAAACAGTTAAAATTTCAAATAGCTGTAGAATTGCGATGGATTAAGGCTGCCGCATACAAAATTCCGCAATAGTGACTCTAAGATGTGAATTTAAGCCGATGAATCAATCAGGATATTGCTTTAGGTCTATATAATCTAACCGAAATAGAAATAACAGTAAATTTATATATATCCATAACCTCGCAATAAAGAAAGAATGAATTTAAACTAGCCTTATAATAGGAGTAAGTTTACTGCTATTTCTATTTCTGTTAGAGTACGTAGATCTAAAGCAGAATCCTGACTAGCTCATTGGCTTAAGTTCACGCTTAAGGTTACTGTTACAAATTTTGTCTGCGGCAGCCCTAAGGCCATGGCACATAAAAAAATTTAAGATGTAAGACTTAAGTTGTAAGACTTTTATGTGCTCATGGCACATGAAAAAAACGTAAGATAAGCAGTAAGGAAATCGTAATTTTAAGCAGTAAGCGAATCGATCAATTACAATAGAGATCATAATGCCTAGTTCTGACTGGACACAGCAAGCGTCAAATAGTGGAGCAGGAACCAATCAGCGAGGCAATATTTTTTACGTCATTGTAAATATCGCCTTGCTTTGATTGATTGCTGCTCTGCTGCTGGATGCTTAGTGTGTCCAGTCTGAACTAGGCATAAGTCTAAATCTACAATAGGTGTTTTAAGCCTTAAACTGTAAGAAATTGACAATTTATAGTCGAATGCAAGGAGAATAATTTATTTATGATTGTCCATTTCTTATGACTTAAGGCTTAAAAATCTATTACAGATCCGAGGTTAGAGTTGCCGCAGACAAAATTTCTATAACAATAATCTTAAGACGTGAACCAAACTTAAATCGATGAACCAATCAGGATATTGCTTTAAATCTACATATTCTAACGGAAATAGAAATAGCAGTAAACTTATCCATAAGGCGAGTTTTAACCGATTGAAATTCACTTTATTGGGAAGTTACGAAATAAGTTTACTGTTATTTTCATTTTCGTTCGATTACGTAATCTAAAGCAGTATCCTGATTAATTTAAATCGGATTTAAATCGGCTTAAGTTTATACCTTACGCATACTGTTACGGAATTTTATGTGCGACAAGGAAAGAGTCCCTTAGGAAGAGAGTCGGGGATTCTAACCTAAAAGAGTAGGTCCAATGTCGATAAGGTATAATTGCGATAATCTCAGAACAATCTCAAATTGCGATTGAGACTTGATATGTTCTGCGAACTAATGTGCGCGGTATTATCCTCTATAAAATTTCTCCGCGAATGTCTACAGTTTCAAAGTAGTTTCCGGAAATGATGAAAACGGGAAAGTTGCAAGTCGATCACCTAGGTCCAGTTTCACAACTGACGATTAACTCGTAACTGAGGTTCAACTTATTCACTGTCTCTTTCTAATTTTAGAATTGGAAAAAGATGAGAAATAAGTTGAATCTCAGTTAACCATGAGTTATGAAACTGGGTCTTATGCACACGCATAGATCCAAACGCGCTCACATTATTGCATTGGATAAGATGAGATAGATTAGGCGAGATTATTAACCCTAGTAAGCTATTGTTATTTTTGATTACCTTCCCGGCTACAACCAGAATTTGTGAAACCTTGCAACTTTATCATGCTGTATCTATGGGCGTATTTTTTTAGCTCAAAACGTGTGAAATTTATATCTTGAAATTAGACAAAGACAGATAAATATAAATCAAATAAATAATATTTTATTTTCAATTAATTAATGTTTCAAAGACATTTTATTGAAAAATTCGCAAAAAATGACTACTTTGGATATAAAATTCTCAAATTTTAAATTTAATATTCAAGCAAAAAATTCGTAGGATTTTTTAATTGATCCTTTTGGATTAACAAAAAAATACAATACGAAAACAGTATGTCGCTCAAAAAAGTATAATTATTTGAATTATCGAAAATCGATATTTTTGAAAAATTTATATATTATATTATATTTATATATTATATTATTTATATATTATAAGTTTACAATTAATAAATAAAATTTTATTATTTAAACAATATAAAATGATAGATAAAAGATTATATATGTATTATATATGTATAAATATTATTATAGTATATACAATAATTAAGCTTATATAATTAAATTTATATAATTAAGTTTATTAGAATTTAATTTCGAGGATGATGCAACACTCGCTCTAAAGCAATGCATCCGTTCTGGCTCTCCGAAGATTGACAGAGATTATAAAATTTCTACTATTTATTATACTGAAATAATTCTTTTTAATTCTACATTTTTGTGTACTTACTTTTATATCTAAAACTCAGTAAACATATATTTAAAAATATATTAAATTAAATATATTAAAAAATAAAGTAGTACCCAGAACACCTGAAAACTTATAAATTAGTCACGTATGAGTCCCAAATATCCTCTTTGAACTTTCGTGTATTCTCTATCAAGAATAATGCAAAAAACCCTTGTGGGCTTATTATATCTATGGACAGTTAAAGTCTTTTTCAGCCTCAATCTGAGTCTTCAAGTTATATTATAAAAAAGTAAGTTACAGCAATGTAAAAAAATTACATAAGAATCACAAAATCATATGGTTGGATCTATGAATAGTTTGATAGAGTTAATATACCTTTCTTTTTATTAATTGAATTTTATTGCAATTTTTATTATAAAAGCACGTACCGAGATGATCACAGATACATGAATTATTGCTTTTCGAACAAATTGCGATATGTATGTATATACAGAGTGTACATTGCGGATCTTTTATGACAGGATAACTGGATAATTCTTTTTAGATTACATAATTCATCTTTCTTCCTTTTCTCTCCACGTTGGAGAGATAAAGAGAAAAGATAAATCGTGCAAGAAATTTAGCTAAAAAGAACAGATGACTCTCGGATATAATCTGTATCAACCTGGCCGGAGTTATGTTTAGGAATCACCCTGTTAGAATCACACTTTGTATATCATAGGATTCGTTCTGGAGGCAACGACTTATATATATCTGTGATCACCTCGATGAGTGCTTTCCAATGATACTTGCTGGCACCAGCAACTAGTAGTTCTTCTTCAAATGCCACTCACAGCGTGTCGGCGCCTCCCTCTCATATATCTGTGCGTGCACACTGATTGTACACAAGATACCTGTAGTTGTGTGTAGCGGACCTGTAGTTTAAATGCCGATTCCGAACGGCAATTTTTGGTAAGGTTTCCTGGTCAACTATACTACTCGGTAATTTGCCATTTTTTCTTCCGAAAAGAGCTACGAAAATTTTTTTCTGTCGGATCGAACCCGGGATCTCTAGTACAGCAGACCAATGCACTATCTGCTTCACGTTCAATTAGCAGTTGATGGATCTTTCTAGGTAATTCTCCAATACTATATGATAAATTTAAATGCCGCATTAACACGTTTATATAAAGTTATTTTTGATAATCTTGCTAAAGATTTCATGTCGCGCGTTTGTAAAAATATTTTTGTGACACACGGCGACACATATTGCGTTCCAATTGTTATATTATCGATATATTACATATCCGTACTCAAGTTGAAGTTACTAATCGGTGCGTAAGCTTATGTTTTCTAATGATAATTACATATATAATGTAATGATAATGTAATTGCGGTAGCTATAAATGAGATTGAAGGATGTTAAATAGCCGGTACCTTTGTTTTTTTTTTATTCAATACAAATGGAAAAAACTACATTTAATCTAATTCCTAAACTGGATCGAAACTGTGCACATAATGTTTTCTAGCAAGGACACAGTGTAACCCAGTGAATTGTTACATTCTTATTGTTTGTCTACATTAAACAAGAATGAAATGATTTACTGTGTTATACAGTATTTGACTGTGTCCTTTCTGGAAAACATCTACACTGTGTTCAGTGAATTGTGCTACGTTTTGTACATTTCTGTATACGTGTTTGTGTTAAGATGTGTTAAGCAATTGGAAAGAACTTTATGTTGTTTTTCAATTAGAATATACTACGTTACATTTGATACTTTTGAGTAACACTATGTACAATGTGATGTTTTCCAATTACCACACACAAGTCAACACAATCGTACGTAGTTAAATAGTTCAATTCAAGTGTGTCCACTTGTGTCGTATATAGTTGGAAAGCACCGAATTATACACTGTGACACATAATGTCGTCTGTGTACGTAGCTGGAAAATCCTATGCACGTATTATCTCGTCGTGTTTGGTATAGGTAGCAAATATTGTAATATGATTGCAGTAAGCGCCCGCGTCGGAGTGAGTTGTGCTGTCCCTGCTTACTTTCCATAAGTGTCCCACAATTAGCTAATTATTTCTTGTTACAATTTAAAAATTATGCTTTGGAAAAGTCTTGGTAAAGAAAAAATCATCTTAGAATTAAGTTATTGTAATAATATATTTTAAGAACAAATATTTGCTTTGAATCACTCTGTATTTGGAAATCAAAATTACATTAATGGAAATTAGATTGCGAATTAGATTATTCATTAATATTGTAAATTGATATCTTAAGAATTTTATCAATTAGACAGAATCAATATAATAATGCATTTTTTAATATGTTTCAGATTAAGCTAGAACGTGTACTGGGTGTAACCGTTTCCAGCAATGCAGCTCTCGATTGTGATGTAACCAGCGAATTGGTTGCTTATCCAGCTGGGTAAGTTTAACTTTTTTCTTATTGATTTTTTAATGTGTAATGATGAGAATAAAAGTTTTAAAGAAAGATAACAAATATATATGCAAAATAAAAAAGATTGAGGAAAGAAATCTTTTATGTAACATCTTCAATAAAACAAAGAAATTTGTCATTTGTAATATTATTTTCTGTACTTAATGCCTAAGTGCCTAAGGGATATGTCTGTTCGGAATTGATTTGATTCTTTTTAAAATATATTATTAAAAAAATACGCACTTACGCACGCATGCTTACAGCTTTACTTTACACCTTATTACATTCCTCAGCAAAAATGATCGATTGATTAATATCGAATTAACATTGATTGTTGAATTAACATTGATTTGACATCGAGCGACGTTGAATCATTGATTTAACGCTAATTGATCAACTATTTTTGGTTGAGCCGGAAAATCAACTTCCTCTCATCTATAGCCGCTACTGCTATTTTATTGTAGACGATGCTTTAAAGCAAGAGTGTACTGAGACAACGGCCCGATTGCATCAACGTTACTTTGATTTTAAGCGAGGCTCTATCTCTCTCACTCTCTCAGTTTTAAAAAGAGAAAGTGAGAGTTTTAAGCCTCGCTTAAGGGAATGCTGGAGCCACTTGTATTACCGATAAAACTAATGTTTTTGACGTTTTTATTCCTGTCGAATTTTACCTTCAGCGTTGATCGCCATACTAAAAATGGATAAAGAGATAAAAATGGATAAAGAAATCTGTAATTTTTTATTTCTTCTATCTTTAAACACAAAATACACCAGCGACAAGTACATTAGCATGTACATTTTAATCGTGGAAAAGGAATTTTTATTCTGTGAAATCACTATGAAGAAATTCGACAAGAAAACGTCAAAAATGCTAATTGTATCGGTAATATAGACTCGAGCATCTCTTTCAAATCAAAGTAATGTTCTGCAATCAGGTCTAAGTGACGTACTTTCCGACAGATCTGGAAGTATCCCACTCTTCGGGATTCCTCTACTCTCGAAGCTTATGGATTAAAACTCGCCTAGGGGTTTAACTTAACTATTATCGATAATTTAATTTTTAAGATTATGTTATCGTTTTATTACCGCATTATTGTATCAGAACTTGCAATATTCTTTTTTAATTAAAATGATTTCCATTGCATTTTATAAATTAGTTTTCTTCTGTTGCAGTTGCACTGTCGTACTATTTAATCCACGACGAAACAGTCAAGCACATGTATTAAATGTTTGCCGGAAGACTGTGACTTCCCTGGCGCTGGCCGGAGACGGTAAATTCTTGGTCACTGGCGAATGCGGTCATATGCCGAATGTTCGTGTCTGGGATATTTCTGATCCGCAAAATGCTGTGCAGATCGCGGAATTTCCGGGACACAAATATGGCATCAACTGCGTGGTGAGTACTGCAATGACTTTTTATTTTAAATGTTTGCGATTGAGCATTTCTGACTTTTCATTCTTCATATTTTTGTTGTATAAGGGAGTTGGGCTTTAAGCAAATATAATTATGCGAAAAGAAATCAATTTTTAAATGTAATTCTTTATAATTTAACTATCATAGAAATATTGGAAACAAGATTTCGCTTTAGTAGTTTTGAAATGAAATAATTTCAAACAAATTTTATAGGTAAAAAATGTACACTATCGCAGACTACAAATTAATAGTATCATTATATCAATATTATATAATTTTTCATTTAACAATATAAATGTAAGATAACACATGTTGTACGTAATAAAAGTTATATTGTTAAATGGAAAAGTATAAATTGATAATGTTATTATTAATTGATGTTTTATAGGCAAGCACATAAAAAACATTTAAAAGTGTATGTATTATTAAATCAAGTAATAACTAATAAACAGGATATTCCACGTTACCCGGATCATCTACGTTTGATACAATTGACTTGATATAATAATTACTTCTAGATTTTTCAGAGTTGCTGATTACGGAGCTTTTTAATCTCGATCATGAAGGGGTAAACTATTTTAAGTTAGTCTTAAAATAAAAAAATATTTCATCATTAAGCAGGTGGTGATTGATTTTTAAACATTCAAAAATTATTCCTTTACGCTCGGGATTAAGAAACTTGGGAATTGAAAGAAGTTGAAGAGTATAGAGCTCAAAGTTTCATATGTTGGTCGCCATACTGGTCGTCTACTATTTTGAATTTCCAAATTTTGACAGCAGATTAACCAGCAATCCTGAAAAACCTAAAAGTAATCATTTTCAAGCCAACTGGGAATCACTACAGTAATTGAAGCAAGAAAATGTTAAATTTGTATGCGATGTTTATTGCTTCTCGGCGTCATATTGAATCTACATATTAGATCTCAAAATGTCACATTTCTTTCGAAAATACATATACATACGAATAATTTGAGACCTTGAATGTTTATTTTTATTGCGCTGATCTTTGAACACGCAGGTGATCCGATTGACATTCTACATCAATTGGATCACCTGCGTGATCCAAAAATCCCATACATAAAAATATATAAAATAATCTAATTAGCCAAATTTTGTGAAACAAATTTAAATCTTAAAAAAAAAACATAAAGATATTAGAAATATAAGCAAATTTTGTAAAAATCATGCAATTTGGAACGTGCAACTATCTTCTTTTTTTCAAGTAGCTGTATTTTTTTACATTAAAATTGATTCTTCTCATTGTTCTATACATAAAAGTACTATGTATTACGTACAGTTAACTGTACGTATTACGTATAATTGCCAAAAAATGATTTACAAAATATTTTAAATTTCATGACAAAAAGTGTTAGAATAAAATATAAAATATCTCGTTAACTGTTTTTCGATAATTCTATTTTAATATTTTTACATATAGAATAACGGAAAAATTATATTGTGTAAAAAAAGTCTCATATCATATAAAAAAATGCCATACTGAACCAACACAGGATACTTATACATATTCGTGTATCGTTTTATTCTTTGAAAAGTATACATTATAACAATGTAACAATCATTTCCAGCGTACATTCGCCGAACGCGCCGTACACGCGATGAGGGTGCACCCACATTATTTTTTTAAGAAAACGCAAATATAATTTTAAAATCGTAATCTGGTTGAACGAGCAATGACTGCATCGATTAGTGCCGAATTCCGCTGAATTGTGAAGTCAATAAAACAATATTTGTGAATATTCTGTATATTGGCTCAGTATTGGCATTTTTTTATACCTCTTGATTTATTTCTTCTACACAAAAGTAATCCAAATAGGGTTCCTTCGATTTTGCTGAATTATGTGTATATATATATATATGTACGTGCGTGCGTGTATAAGTTCACACACAGCTCTTCCTTAATTTATGTTAAAATTATAGGACATGCTTCTCAAGCGTTCATGAAAAAAAACGCGTTTATCAACAAGAAAATTTTTAAATTTGTTTTTCTCACAAATAGTTGAGAAACATTCTATAATTTTAGCACGAATTAGTAGGAGGGCTGAACTATTATATATATTAAAATTCATTCGGTAATGGGTCATATCTGGTGTATCCTTATATTATCCTTGTAAGCTTAATTCTTTTATTTGAAAAAATTACACAATTTTTTTAAAAGGAATGACCTTCATGTAACTTTAAAAAATTGATTTTTTCTAAAAATTGATTTCATCATTATTTGTTCCTCTTTAGACCATATTGTCTGAAAACTATTTTTTGTTAATTACTTTGTCGTCAAGATATTTCCATAAAAATGGGATACTCATAAATCAGTTTATTTTTGTAAAAATGTTATCAAATACAACATTGAATAAATTGTATTAATTTTTGAAAGATGGAAGGCTTAAAATTAATCCTGCGAAATATATAAGATATCAAAAGAACATTTATCTTTTTATTTTAGGCATTCTCACCCAATATTAAATACGTTGTATCAGTCGGTTCGCAGCACGATATGATTGTCAACGTTTGGGACTGGCGAAGTGATGTTAAAATAGCATCCAATAAAGTTTCGAGCAAGGTGAAAGCTGTCTGCTTCGCAGAAAATGGCAATTATTTTGTTACTGTGGGTAATAGGCACGTTAAGTTTTGGTACTTGGAACATTCACGTAGCACCAAGGTACACACTCAATTCTGTTTTACATCTTTTGCGAAATAGCATTATTATTATTATTATTATTATTTTTTTTTTACAAAATAACTTGTATAAAACTAATAAGTAAAAGATTAAAAATATATACGAGGAAATGATGGAAGATGTTAATAACAATTAAAAAATGTATGTATATTTAAAGGAATTAATGAGCGAAACATTTCAATTGGCAAAGTATCCTTTTCGTGATTGCTCACTACCGAGAGTCTATGGCTTGCCGAAGATACATAGAGAGAATTTTAATGTTGCAATTTTTGACTGATATAACTTTCTATCTCGATACAATTATAATACTTACATAACTTAATATTAAACAACATTCCGCATGATGTTAGCCATATTGATAACAGCTTTGATCTTTTTAAAAGAAAAATTAAAAGAAAAAAATATATTACTTTTTCATGTGCTATTAATTAAAAAAGTAAGATATATTGAAAAAATATATTGAAAAAATAATATCAATGGAAGATTTAAATTTTATAATTTGCGCTGTCTGAAATATGCATTATGTTAAGAATTGCTAATATTCAGTTTTTGATTTTATTTTAGTTTAATGTTTGATATTATATATACGTCACTAAATTACTAAAATCTTGGGTCTTAATAGAGAATGTGTGTGAGAGCTTATTTAAGAATTAAATTTTTATGTACTTGTAAAATACATGAATTACAATCCTAACATTTATGTAAAACAAATATCTAATTTAAAATTTCACAAGAATTCAAATGGATAGCGAAAAAGAGTTTAGATTTATAATTTATTCAATCTTGAAATCTTTGATTTATTCAATCAGAGTACAGTATCAGTTCCTAAACTAAAAATTTTTCATGTTATGAAAAATGTAAAGAAGATATATTACCATATAACATTTATAATTTTTTTTATTCTCAGCACGATTCTTTAAATAAAATAATATACAAACGCATTTTCCGCAAAGTATTTGGAAAAAAAAACGATTGTAGAACAAATTACATTATTAATTGGAACTGAAAGCAAATGATCAATTTCTAATAAAGTAGATCATATAAAATATTACTATTCTGTCCACGAAGATCAATTGAGTTTGAATCATGAACAAAGTTAAACGACATTTAATTAAATTTAGGAACACTCAAATTCACTGCAGCTAAGTTTAATTAAATATCGTTTAACTTTATGATACTTAAAGATAATTGGTTTTTAAACCTATTAATTTTCTTGTGGAAATTCAAGGATTACTATAATTAGACGAAGGATTTTTGTCTTCCTCTCCACAATGATTTTATAACAATTAAATTTATTAAACACATAGAAAATAATTTAGCAAAATTATAAGCCGTTAATAAGAATATACTTTCAGAATTAGCTTTCCAGCAGAGGCACAAATCGACAGAAGAGTCATTCTGTCTTTGTTTCTTATTGATTATCGAACAAGGACAGGATGACTCTTGTCAATTTATATCTCTTGAAAACTCTCTAGAAAACTCTATGACTGTTTCCCTTATTATTGAATATTAGAAATTTACAAGAAATAGATCAAATATTGATAATTTTATTTTATATTCTTTATTTTATATTCTTTATATCAGTAAATAATTTATTAAAGGTAATCCACAAATCCAGAGACAGTGTCCAAATCCACGGCAGTGTCTCAGTTTTAAGAGGACGCGCGATAGGACGAGACCGATCATGTATTTTTACATAAGTCGACGAATTTTCCGAGTTCGCGATTATTAAATTTCAATGAAGGTTGTACTGATAAAATTCTATGTATACTTAATCGATAACTTATACTCGGATTGTGTAATGAAAGTGTCTTTATTTTTTTTTCTATGTGTCCTACAAGAGAAGACATTGCGACAAAATTTTAATTAAAATTTTATTAAATTAATTAAATGAATATTCAAGGTTCAATTGAATATTCGAAGCTACGAAAAATAAAAAATGGGAGGGGAGGGGTCTATTAAAAAAAAATTTAAAGTGACTTCACCCAAAATCAAATCCATGGATACCATTTTATGTCCCCTCGAATAACTTTTGTCTGAAACTTTTTTTAATCCTATGTCTTCTTGAGATATTTTAGTTATCGATTAAGTATACATAGAATTTTATCAATACAACCTTCATTGTTATTTAGTTATCGATAAAATGAAACAACCTGTATAAATAAATAAATTAAAAAAATATATATATATCTATAATTATAAAAATCTAAAGGTGTTTCATTTAATAAATCGATATTTTTTGTAATTAATTGTAATTAAATCCTTGACTCCTTACGTTTCATTCACCATTCTCGAAAATCGTACAGGTTCGATCCTTGATTAAAAGAATCAAGTTCCTTGATCTAAGATAAAGAATCGACGGACGCACTATCTCAGACAGCGTAATAGCGTTTTATATCGATATTGATCCACATCTGGGACCCATTCAAATGCTTTTGTAGGTCGCGTCTCAGCAATAACTAAGATAATAAAGAGTGATGTCAGTTACGCTCTTTCACTCTCCATTTCCTCGTTTTTCCATGAAATAAAAAAATCTTGGTGTTTTTGAACGTAACCAGATTAACAAACGAGTTTTAAAACAATTTATCCACCATAGTTACAACAATGAGTTGAAAATATTCAGACTAACATGTACTGTACACAACAATTTAATGTAGTCTAACACCGGACTTAATTATATAATTTTATTATATAATTTTCATATGGAAAACGATTCAGTTATGCACTTCTTTTATATCCGGATACATTAAGATTTTTAATGACATTTATTATTAATCATTGTTATGATAGTTGTTATTTTAAAAATATACATATAATTTATTATATGGATTGTATGCTATGAATTTAAAACGAATTTTTTAATTTTATATGTGATTATACTTTTAATAATGACTGAAAAGGACATTTAACAAAAGTTTAAGTTGATTCGCTCATTAATTATTATTATTATTAATTACTCTGTTATTATTATTTATTATTAATCTATTATTTATTAATAATAGATTAATAATAGATAGACATATTCATTTTATTCACTCATTTATATTTGACTTATTCAATCTTCAATTTTCTTCTTTTACTTTTTTCTTAATAGAAAAGTAATCAATTTAATATGATATTTTATTATGCAGTATAAAGAACCCGTGCCTTTAATGGGTCGATCTGCTATATTAGGAGAACAGAGGAACAATGATTTTGTTGATGTAGCCTGCGGTAGAGGAGAAATGACGGATTCTACATACGCAATAACCAAAACAGGCTTGCTGTGCGAATTTAATATTAGAAGACTTTTGGACAAATGGGTTGAGCTTCGAGTAAGTTACTTCAAATGATTAAGCTTAATTCTACGAACACTTGCGAATATAATATAAAGCAGAAAGGAATAAACTACAATCAATTTACTTTAAAATTCCCATTTAGAGGACACATTTTCAATGATCTTGACGTTTACATATGTTGTCACGATCAGACTTTAACAATGAGTAACAATTAAAAGATTTATGCCCATTTTTACCAACATAGATTAAATCGAGATTAAAGTCAATCTACGTTGGTGGAAATGGTGGATTAGAGTCTCTTTTACCTCGGTTAAGTTAACCAATGCTTACATGAGGTTTATTTAAGCCAGTTTCATAACTCATGATTAATTTTTAACCAAGATTTAACTTATTTTAAGTTAAATTTTGGTTAAAAATTAATCATGAGTTATGAAATTAGGCCTAAATGAGCCCCATGTAATTGTCGGTTAACTTAACTGATGAAAGAGACCCATAAAGTGATGAGAAAATTACAATATTACAAAATTACGATATTACAAATTAAAATTTTAATTGACTTTACAGAATTAACCCTTCGTGATCACACTGGGCTCAAAATGAACGCATTTAATCAGTAATTTTTTTGACACAGAATGAAAATTGAATACAATTGATTAAATGCGCTCTGGGATCATTTTGACCTCGATATGACCGTTACGAAACTTTTAAGAAGTGTGACTATGAAGGGTTAAAAATCTCTTTATATGTTTATTTAATATACTCACGAATGAACCTTGGGATATTCAATTAAATTAAATTTAAAAACATAAAAATTAAAAATTATACATATATTTTTTTATAAAAATTTATCATACCGTTTTTATCTCTTATGGCCGATTTTAGCTCATTTATAGCCCATTCTTTTTCGTTTTTTTGCATTCAAGTATGCGCAGTGTATCGCGAAGTAACGATAACGAATATACGCGAATATGCATATGAGTATTTTTGAGAAGATTGCCCGTTTCCAATACTCATTTTTCCGCTGATAAACGACAACATATATGCGAGTACGCACATAAGTATTTTTGAGTGAATTGTTCGTTTTTAATACTCATTTTTCAGCTGATGAGTGAGAACTCGTTTATAATTGTAACAAGTGCAAGAAAATTCTGTTCACGAGTAAGTATAGAATAGGTACGAGAGAGAATGCAATGCGAGAGAGAGAATGTGATAAGTAGACGCGAGAAAACGAAAATAATGGGAGGATAAAAGAACATATCGCAAGAAACAGAGTGTAAATGCAATGGCGGCCGCGACACATTACGCGAACCGTGGACTCCGGAGGTCTCACGCTATGGAACCTCTAGAGACACTATAATAAGAGATTGGCACAGGTTTTAATTGTAAGAAATTTAGAGGAAACGCACAATAGAGAAGCTTCAGAGTTATGTGGAGGACGGAATCATATCTATCATATAATATGGAGAAGATCAAGGCTTCTATTCTGTAACTCATAATGCAAGTTTCGTTATCGTTATAACGTCATTATGCAACTTTTTTATCATGATAAAGAAGTTGCGCAATGTTATAACGATAATGTTATATTGGGAGTACAAATAAGTTTCCACCGTTTGCAAAAGGCGCCACTAATAAACTATAGTTAAAATTGTTGATAAAAATTTGATAAAACGACATATCGTAAGATTGGACATCCGGCAACATCATAACCTTGAAATATTAGCAATTTTGTATCAGCATCATATATTTTTTTTTGTACGAAAATGTCGAGTTTTGAATCGAATAAGCATCATTTGCGGGAACTTTTGATTTACTTTTTTAATTTGAAAAAATCTGCAGCTGAAGCTCATAGATTGCTTGTAGAAGCATATGGTGATGCTGCCTTAAGTGAGAGAAGTTGTCGTGAGTGGTTTCAAAAGTTTAAGAACGGTGAATTTGACGTCGAAGACAAAGAATGTAGCGGAAGGTCGAAAGTGTACGAAGACGCGGAATTGGAAGCATTATTGGATGAAGATTCGTGCCAAACGCAAAAAGAACTTGCACTTACATTAGGAGTGACTCAACAAACAATTTCATATCGTTTGAAATCA
>Ga0157364_1001929_pt1 | contig 18538 bp, 15 predicted proteins | sample AttsexASBM2_FD_111476 | JGI IMG/M metagenome (GOLD analysis project Ga0157364, IMG submission 111476) | Fungus gardens microbial communities from leaf cutter ant in Ribeirão Preto, State of São Paulo, Brazil - Atta sexdens ASBM2 | ecosystem: Host-associated > Fungi > Mycelium > Unclassified ...
AAGACTTCGGATGTAAATCATTAGATAATTAATAGAATGAATTAGAATAAGATCACTGAAGATGAAGTTAAAGGTTGAAACGGTATATATTAATATTAATATTATAGTTATATTTGATATAAAGCCGCGCTGGATGTTATTTCGCAAATAGCTTGATAATTCACAATCATTGAACTTTTATTTTCATTTTTTTTATTCAACACAGACCAAAAAAAGAAAATCATCTTATATTGTTAAAGAAATTTTAACGTAAATATTTTTTTAGAAAATTACAAATACATTATCATAATGTTCTAAAAAAAATATTAACGTCAAAGTTTCTTTGACAGTGTAAGATAATTTTTTTATTAGAAATGATGTATAATTGATTAACATTTTATAAAAATTATGAGTTTTTAAAAAATTTATCGTACTTAAAGCAAACCCAGATTATGTAGTAACATGCGTAAATCGACGAAAACAGGAGCAGCATGAAGACAGTCAGCAAGTACCAGGGTGTGTGACGCTGCGGTCTTTTTGTGTCCTCCCAATATCTATCACAGCTGAGATACCAGCAGATTGCTCGATTTAGCTCACCTGTCGATAACATACATAATTGATAAGAGAACTTTAACGGTCGTATTAAATGCGTAATCAAGTTGCATACCTTCGATTTCTTGAAAATCTCGTACAGAAAGATTAGCGAGTAATCCGGCGATGCAATCGCGTACGAGTATCTGTTGACGATCGCGTGATAAACGCGATTATTACATGTTATTGATATTCACAGATAGGTTTGTATGTAACATGTTTTGCGTGCCCGTCTCGTATAATATTAAAAAGATCAAAGATCGCGCATTATTCAAATCGCGGCTACTCGATCTTAATTGAAATATCTGATCTTTAAAATATATATTACATATTACAATAATCGGGAGACAATGCGCGAACTTTCATCAGGATTTTTCTATTTTTAATAAAATAATATATATTCTGATATAAATATTTCGGAAGCATACGGAGAGAAAAATTTCTATAATTATAATTGTATGATAAAATAATTATGATTAAGAGCTCTTATAATTATTCTTATAAAATTATATCATTATATATAGTTATAACTACTATAATATTAGTAACAATTATATTTAAGAATTTTTTGATATATAGAATTATAAATTATTATTATTACTAACATAACAATAATAAATGTAAAAATAGAGCTATTAATTATTATAAATAATAAGAGAAAATTTTTTTGACCTAAAAACATTCAATACAGATAAACGAAAAATAATTATTTTATCATGCAATTGTAGTCATAAATACAAAATCTTTTCTCTCAGATAAAATTGCAGTGGTCATGCAGTAATGTCATTTCGCAGAAACTCACTTCACACTGGGTCTTCAATTTCTGCAATTCTTCTGGCTTACAGTTGGATTTTAATTTTCTCAAATGCAGTCCTCGCCGTCTCTGTTTTTTGTCGACAGCAGGTAGCGCTGCTTCTACTAGATTCTCCTCATCTTCCATATCCTCTTCGTCTTCCTCGTCATCCTCCTCGCAATCATTCTTATTATCCGTTTCGGCGATTTCATTGTGATAAGATGATCTCGCTAATCTATGATTGTGCATATCACCATCGTCTTGATGGTCGTCACGACGGCAGTAACGTTGCAGATTCGTCACCGCTCCACCGCCAGCAATGGCGCAGGACTTATCTGTAGGATACATCCTGGCGAGGCCACGCGACCCGCAGGGCACGACAGAAGTGCTGCGCCGCTGTTGCTGTTGCTTTTGCTGCTCGGTATTTTCGCGCCATATCTGGATGTCGGTGTTCAGGTGACCGCCATCGTCGTCCACCAAGTTCTCGAAGTCGCGGTTGCCCAGTACCTCGCAACGCATAATGTCGCAGTAGTCCGCTAGGCATACCGCATCTTCTGCCTGGAGAAAAGAACATGTTTAGATTCTATATTTTTCTGAGGAACTGATAAAAAGCTTTGGTTCGTTGATAATTCATGTAGTAATTATTAAAGAGCAAAGATAATTTTTAAATTGATGAAAACTTTGTCAAAATAAAGATTATGCAGTGTAATTAGAAAGATAAAAAATTTATAAAAAATATAATGAAGAAATAGAATCTTTAAAAAAATACATATAATACTATATAGCATACATTTTTTAAAAATTGAGTTACCAACAATTTTTATGTTATATAATATATTTTTTGGCTAAATTATTTAAAATCTTTAAAATATGTTACAATCACGGTCGTCACATTATACTATCGAAGATCCCATTATTTTGTCGAAAATCGAAATTGCTTATCAAAATGCTTATCAAAATTTCAAAAGTGAAATATTATAGTAAGAAGTTAAGCCTTGATAATTTTTTTTTTGAGAGATGCATTATAATAGAACTACAGTTTTAATAGTTTTTTCTCAAGACAATTTTGATAGACAATTGATCTGCTGCAAAATAGTGGGATCTTCAGTAGAACGGTGACAACTGTGATTACAATGAGAGACAATGTGAATTTTTATCCTTTACATATCATTTACCGTATTAACATTGCTCTTGTGTCTGTTATCGAAGTGGGCGTCCAAATGTTTCTCGGCGTAAAACGATTTGCCGCAAAGGCCGCAGGTCCATTGTGATGGCCTGTGTTGATGCTTTGCCTTTTGCTGTGGCCGAAAAATATCTCGACTCTCGTGGAACGGGCATTCCAATGGTAATTCTACCTGATATTTCTTCAGTATTGGCATCCATCTCTGAAATTTTAATGAAGCTCAAAAGATTATCCGGATTTTCGTCTTTTCATAATTTTAGTTCAATAAACTGTTATCAAAAAAATTATCAGATATTTTTAAAAATATTTTTTTGAAAAATACACTCTTTGTTTCTTTTTATAAAAATAGTCATCGAAAGTAATGATCCACAATTTTTTATAAATTAGAATTTTTGTTATTAAAAAAACCAAGTACATACATCATCTTAATCTACAGATTTTTGTTTACTTTTCTACGTAATTCTTATATTTCTTTGTAAATTTTTCATATAGTTTTAGAAGTTTGAATATTCTTTTGTGGTAGAACTCCGTTTCAGTTGATCGATAATGACATACTATACTGTTTCGTAATGTTAGCCTCGCCAACGATCTTTTAAAAAAAAGATTATGCTGTTTTTAGTACAAATGACTCCATTTCGTTTATTTTACAATATTTCAAAAAAATTTGTACAAAACATAATGGAAGATCCCTCTTCACTCCTTTTATAATTATGATGTAGCACATTCCAATTATTATTTCTTTTAAATTTATAACTAGTTGCGAAGTCGACATGCGTGTATTAGTCTTCGACGGAATCAATCAGTGAAGTCATTGCTTTGAGCAGCTAAAATGAAAATCTGTCTCAAAGTAATATATAAACTTCCAGAACGATGAAAAAAATGTGTATGAAGGAATGATGATTATGTAGAAAACAACATTCTCTTAATGACTACTTTTTCAATAGCAAAAAAATTCTACGATATAATTTTTTATAGCGTATATGTAACCGCGTATAATTTTTTATAGCGTATATGTAACCGCGTATATGTAAGAACACAGCAACCTATAGAAATCAATGCCTTAAACGGTTTAAATGGACTAATGTTAAATGTTTACATGATTCTGTATGAATTTATATATTATATGGCCCGTATTCAGAACGCGCTAACATGCTATAATTTATGTTACGCATACTATAGAATTTTAAAGATAAAAACGCATTTTTATCGATAAAAGTACGTTTTGATTATTTGTACGTATAGTATTTTAAAATATGTACCGAAATGATTTTTCGATCTTGAAACGCAAACTCTACTAAATTACCGCAGTAATATAACGAGTTAATTGACTAGCACTGATCTTAATAATGCTGAGTGACATATAAAAAATTGTAATTAATAATTAAAAATGATTGCTTATTATTTTTGGTATAATCTTCTGTATCAACTGTTTTACTTTTAGGGATATTTTCACATATAATCCATTTACTACATAGTTTTAATTAATAATTCTGATTATATGTATAATGCTTTCTTTTACCTTGTGAACTATCCTCCTTACTACAGACGCTCGATCGCGAGGACATGATATTTTAAAGACGCTGGGACCCGGCCATGGAATCACAGATAGAAGCAACACTGCCAAAACCTAACAACAATATAATGTTCCTTAATCGCCACAAACATGTATGTAAACATGTATGCATCTTTCGTAATATAAAAAGGTAAAAAAGTTTAACTTCGTAATTGTTTTCCGCTAAAAAGTTGCACATCGATTACCTTTCATATCAAGGCAAACGGAAGAGAGAACGTTCTATATTTATATGTAAGATACTTTCAAACAGTACAAAATGCATTAATACAGCTTTTTTGATATATAGAGAGCTTCCTTATTCATGTGTATGATATTTTAATTAAGGCTATATTATGATCGACTAATAAATGGCAAACGTCAAAGTGACGCACGAGTGGAGTATCCACCTTATACACTCTGTAACAATATATGTATACAACTAAAGAATACTCTTCCTTGAAGTACACATGCATAAGTAATGCGATCGATAAAACGTCGTCACTCGTTCACGCACATTAATATTTTTTTAATTACTTTTAATCACGGCACGATGAAGCGTGTCGTTGTTTTCTTATCTATGATAACCCTTGACTTTTTCAATGAAGCAACCTTAGTTTTGCTTTATAAATCCACCGGATACATCGAGTGAATATGATGACAAGATGTATTACTAAATATATAGAGAATGATTACCTCGAGGTGAAAGGGTTGGGTCTTCATTCATAGCCCAAATGCTGCGTGCAAGAGTAATCCGGCGCGACGATTACTTGCTTTGAGATGAACCTGTCCGTTCCCTAAAAGCGGTTTCTTTGTACGAATAGTCGCTAATCGAAAGTGTGGATAGGTTGCAACGGGGGAGCACTGCAGGGTCCACGTCGACATGGCCGTCACCCTTGGGCGCAGGTTTCAAACATATACATATAGGAATATCGCAGTGCCGGCATGTGTAGTTCCAGGGAGACAGCTATATAAATAAAAACAATAATCATGTCCGACATGCATCCGCATATTGTTACATTTCCTTAATTAAATCATTATAAGCAGTGTATTAAAATTTTTTTCTTTCATTACTGTTTCCGCAACATATGTTCATACAATCTCTATAACATAATTTACATAGCATATTAACTTTACTTTGCAAGAGTTTTAAGTAAGTGATGTTCCTCTTTTTAAATTTAAAAACTTATTTACATGTAACACGACGAAATAATAATTAAGATAAAAAAGAATAAAATATGAATACATAATTTTTTAAAATTCATTGTTATTTTATTATTATTGAATTTATAATTAATTTTAATCATACTTAATATAAACATGTTTGGTATTGAATTTTATATTAAAACTTCATTTTTCAATACATATTACTGGAAAGCTTTCTGAGACGGTCCTGCCAAGCGTCATCGGCGTCGGCGTCGGCGTCGATGAAAATGCGCCGACGCATTACCGTTTCGACAAGCTCGAAACAATCAACGCGCAGAAATTGTGAAACTAGCGGTTTTATGAAGAACATATTATTGTGCGCAATGAAAGCTACAATATTATTTAAAAAATCATGTACATCATACTTATATTGTAATAAATTAATATAATTGTTTAATTAATGAATGAAAAAGATAACAACTTAAGTCGCAAATATTCTTGAATAAATAATAAAGTATAAGACGCTTTGTTGAGTTTTTTGTGTAGATCTCAGAAAGATCAGATAGATAGACGAAAACACAAAAGAAGCATCGACCTTTATTGATATATTGGGGGTCGGTCGGAGACAGATACACACTTCAGGTACAAATTCTTGAGTCTTTGATTTCTTACTGCAGGTAGTCGGACATAAGCTAAGAAATGACGTTGTAAATTGTAATACAATAACGACTAATTTAGAGTAAAGACAAAATCGATAAAATAAAGTCCGTATTATAAAATTTATATATATGATAAAATAGTATTTCAACATAAAGTATAATAGCAAAAAATAATGACAATCTCAAATAGCACATAATATAAATGAATCTAAAATAGTCCTATTTTAGCGAGAAAAACTTGCAACAGTTATAAAATAACATTTTCTTTATTAGTGTGTACAGCTAGATGCTAGTTTGCACTTTATGAAACAGATGACGTTCCTAGCGAACATTTAAAAAATTTTCATAAAATATATATTAGAAATATTTACTTATATTTATTATTATTATTATATAAAATATTTAATTTTTTAATCGAATTAAGCTTATCTAAAAAATAAAATATTTATATAATTTATATTAAATATTTATAAATATTTATTATAAATGTGTCGTTTGGAACAAATCGCATAAGTTAAATAATTAATGATATATGTGAATAATATCATAAATATAACGACAGAAACTTAAAATGTTTTATATTTTTATACATATAGAAATCGCACATATTAGTACGAATAAGAGATTATTGATCCATTATGATAAGTGCAACGTACTTTTCGTTACGTTAGGTATAACGCTAGATGGCAATAGGATATAATATTTCATATCTTCGATTATCTAATATGCTTGACAATAAAACACGTATGTTTTTATTTTATTCAATGTTATTTGAAATGTTATATTTTAGCTACTGTAATCTAGCTATTGCTCATATATCCTAGTTTCACATTTACATTATTTAGTTACAAGTGAGCGTTATATATTTAGTTTCATAAATAAACATGTTTGTTTATAAATAAAACATAATTTTTTTGATTACTTTTTAATATATAAATAAAACATAATTTCTTTGATTGCTTTTTAATAGAGATGTCTGAATCTTTTGCTAAAACAGTACTAAATATATTCATATTCATTATTATTTTTATGCAAAGTCATGTAATATAAATTGAAATATGATTTTATTACTGAAGTAATCCTAAATTATATGTTTAGTATTAAATTGTTTTAGGTGCTCACATCAATGTCACTTTGACTTTTAAGAGACTTAAAACTATACTGTCTCGTTTTAAAGCCAAAAAAAGACAGAGGCAGAAAGAGTTTTAAGCCACGCTTACAATCAAAGTAACGTGGTATAACCGGGCCTTAGTAATTAAATTAAATTATTTATTTTATCGTGTTAATAATAAATAAAATAGTATAGCACAAGTCTATCGCTATTTTAAAATATCATGTCTCTAGTATCAAGTACAAAAATCAGTACAAAAATTTATAAATGCATTTCGAGATACATATTAAATTTTACACTTGTTAAACTATTAATAAATTCATTAAGATATATTATTGCTGAATGTTGTTGAAATAGATAGCTTCTGAAATGTTGACTTGAAACATATATATCGTTAAATATTAGTGTAATGTACATCAGATATCTTATCATACTAACAGCTGAACAAATAATAATGTGGCATAGTGTTAAACAATAATTAAAAAAAAAATCATATAAGATAATATATAAGAAATAATAATTATTTAAAAAATAAAATAGATTTTAAATTATAAAATTTTGTATAAAATTTTACATATAAACTTGGAAAATTTCTTAACTACATATTGTAAAAATACGTTTTATATGTATAATTGACATATACAATTAATATAACTTAGGTTTATTTGTACAGGCTTAGGTTTAATCTAAAGATCTTACAAGTAAATTATATGATCTTGTTTTATGACAAATAGCTTTATTGCGTTTACCATTTATTACAAGTTTATATATTTTTGTTGATTTTAATTTTTCTGAGATCAATTTTATCTTAAAAGTGAAGAATTGATTAAAAAAAATCATCCCTTTTTAACATATTCTTTCTTAAAATTAAATATTTTATAATTTTTTTATACAGAATTTTATACAGGATTTCTGAAAAAAAAAAAAGGAATTAAATGTAATTCCAAATTAAATATATTTATATAGCCTGGTTATATAAAATAAATATAAATTATATTATATATAATATAATATATAATATAAATATATAATAGAAAATTATTTCAAAATCTTAATTTATTTCTAAAATAATCATTAATAAATCTTTTATATATCTCAAAAATGGTATCAGATTTTTCTCACATTTGCATTTCTCAATAAACTTTCTTACTATTTACATATATTGTTTGGCTCTATAATGTATTTTTTTACACAATTAAAAAATTCTTTTGTTGTACCGACTAATAAAGCTGACAATAATAATAAAGACTATTTTTCAGAAAAATTTATTTAGAAATTCCAGTTATCGAATATTGCTGCACATGACTGACACGATAATTGTTGATGTATTTTTATAATCATAAATTTCATATTGATGTTCGATTCGTAACAGCACAACATACGGTATTAGTCATTTTCATTTCCTTCTTGCCTCGTTTGCCTCTCATACTTTAGTATGACAAGTCGATGGTGGGGAGTCAGACGATATCTCTTCGTCTGAAGAAAACTCGACAGTCCACTAGTGAAATTGGTCACGTAAACGTCAGTGAATCACGACCGATCGACGGCGATATAACTGGTTGTTCAGTTTGGGCGAATGAAATACTTATTATGTGCGCGCGAAAATTGCAAATCTTCAGTTACAGAGTATCACATTGCGACGTTGCATTTCTTGTTAAAACATTATGAGATATATCATCAATGAAATAGCGTTTTAACATTTCTAAAAATAGATCGACTGCAATCTACTGCAGAAAGAAACAACAAGAGGCGTAAGATAATTCAATTTAAATCTATAAACTTATCATGATTTTTAAAGATATAAAAAATTATTTTATGTATGTAGTATATACTAAGGAATACCAAAAAATGTTTCGTGACAAAAATATGTTGTATCAAAAGACGAAATAAACCCATTTAATTAATTTTTATATTGAATAAATTAATTTTAAACACTAATTATAAAATCATATGAAAAATTCTACGTAAAACGTTTATTTAAATCATCAAACAATACGGTACTATCTTCCGCAAGCATATATATACACATAAATATAATGACGCAGTGTTTATGTATAGCGATAGATTTATACTTGAACTGACGAAGAGATTGAAAATAATATAAATTTAATTTTTTCAAGGAAGTATTACTAAGAATATGCAAATATGAATCTGCAAATATAAATTATGTACATTTTTATAGTAATGAGCAAAATAGAAACATTATCTAGACTTCGTATCGTGTGAGTGTACTTCGATTTGCATACATGTCATAATGAAGAATGAATATGCAAAATATAATGCAACGTATGATAATTAATAAGATCATGTTAATAGTATTCTATTGATGTGTGATATTATTTTTATCGAGACATAAAGAGACAATAAGTTTCAATATATAATAAATGAGCATTGATTTATTTATTAAAAAATTTTTTTTTATAAAACGTACTTACATGCTGTTGATTATGATCAACAATCAACATGAAACATGAAACATGAATACGTAAACATATATGTATATTTATGTATATATGTGAGTATAAAGCAAAATCATTTAAATTCATTTAATCTCCTTCTTATACCATTTCATCATCATTGTACAATAATAATATTGCTTGCTAAGAACTATTGGTTATGAAATAGAAGTCTAACAAGTTTAACTATATTGAAAATCTCTTGATATCGAAGCGTAGATAATCATATCTGTTATTATAACTCAAACTAACTTATAATAATAGTCTTATATTAAAAATTTTATCTACATTGAAAAATAAATATTTTTATTGATATTTGTTAAATTCTATATTAAATAAATATTCTAAGCAATAAACGTTTTTATAAACAAAATTGTTTTTTTATTATAAAATATATAATATTTTTAACTTTTTTATACAATAAATTTTTTATACAATATTTTTTACATTATAATTTATGCAAATATTATACTGCATGAAACGAAACTGTTATGAGAGGTACTCACTAAATAATATTTAATACATACTGCAGTTAATTATACTGCTACTACTAATTATATATGAATAATTTTTATAGACAGTTCAGAAACTATAAATACATATGTCACACATCAACTTTATCGTCGGATATTATCTTTATTATATTTTATATAAAATTATATCTTTATAAAATACGTTAAATTTCTTTAAAAAAATACGTTAAAAAATGTATTATAATCATATAAAATACTTATATAAAAATAATTACAAAGTGAATTTTTATCTACTATGAGTTGAAAATATTTTAAATGTTTCTTTTTAAAATAATTATAAAAGCTATTATAATTCCGATTTTTAGAAAGTAATGAGCAATAATTTAGAAAGTAAAGAGTAATTAGCATCATTCACATATTTTCATATATCTATTTTACTAACTTTGTTACATACTTTTCTAAAAAATTATTAAACATAAAATTTTATTGTTTTCATTTTAGTATTGTAAAATTTATTGTAATCTTTTAATACAATCTATAATGCACTCATGAAAATTTTTTATTTAAGAAGAAAAAATTAAGGAGAGTATTTTAACTTAATTTTTGAATGGATTAATATGTTATTAAAAAATGTTATTAAAATGTTATTAAAAAAAATTTTCTGAAAATTATTTTCTGATAATAATATTTAGTAACAATTTAATGTATATAAATGGTTAATTTCTCGAATTGAATTAAGCATCATTTATTTATATATTTTTCCTTTTACTTTTATTGCGTAACGAGAAGAATTAATTGTGATCTTTTATAATTTTTATTCTTTATGCTTCTTCAATAATTAAGATTAATTGCATGTCATTTTACACACGCGCGCGCGCGCACACACACACACACACACACACACACACACACACACTCTCGCGCGCGCGCACATATACATATATAATTATTAATTTCGATAAGAAATATACTTATTCGAAACAGAAAATTTTTTTAAAGGCATACATCACAACATAAGAGTTTGATAGCTATAATATTTTATATTTCAATCGATTAACAATTCAATAAAAAGATTTTGGCCTTAAATTAGGCCATCTTCAGTATTACAAAAATTCTTCATATGTCTTACGAATTTGTACATATTAATGCAAAAGTCACAAATTTAATTTTTTTCCACATACATTGTAAACTTAATTACACGTTTATTATCTAGATTTATTATCTAAGGAGAATACGATAGAAGTGAAGATAATCAAAAATTGTCTAATCATATGCTCCAGAGGAATTTGTCAATTATTACGATCAGTCCGATAATTCCTAGGTCCATCTTTAATTATTGAACATACAATTTCCGGATTCTAATGATCATGAATATTTTTTAATTGATTATAATAATTCTAAAATCAAGTAAAATCGCTAAAATATATTTGTGTTACAGTAAACTTCCGCATATTATCAAGACGATAACTTGTCATAACAATTCTATCGGTAAAAATGTTCTGTTCAACTCTAATCATGACAGATTAGATTGCTTATAAACAAATAAAGATGGAAAGATAATTTAAGAAACGTTTATTGAATTGCTAATCGATTGAAATATAAAAGCTATCCAAATCTTGCGTTGTGATATGCCTTTGAAAAAATTTTCTGTTTTAAATTTAACCATGTATTGACTTTTATTGTTTATACTTATTCAATATGAAAATAGAGATTGTTTTTTTTGGTAATTTTTGTATCGAATCAAATAAAAATATTGGTTATAAAAATATTCAGTGTAGCACATAAAAGCGAACATGTCGCGATAATCGCTGAGTAAGTATAAATATTAAAGTTGGAAAATGAATATAACGCTTAAAATATTTACTGACTGTGTAACAGTAGCTATATATATACGCTACTTTTTTTCTCACAAATTATCTATAATTCAATTGTAACTTCACAATTGCAGATTTTTATTTGCGAACCAAGTGCTCGTATTTTATATTCTTATACTAAATTTTTACATTATAATAAACCTAACATTTTATGTCAATATCTTTTTAACAAATATCTTATTTTATTTAAAACTTACATAGTAGCATTTTTATAGTAAATTTTTTTCTGAAAGAAGAAATATTATTTGTTATAATCATTTAAAAAAATAAAGAAATCATCCTTTTTGCATTTCTGCGTGATTTAATTCAAAATGTACAATAAAAATATCATTCAATAACGTATATAAAACTTAAAATATTATTTTGTTTCAATACTAACATTTCTATAATTATTTTTGATATATAAAATTACTGTAATCTAGCTTTAATTTATGGTTTCATTTCCATTAATTTATTTATTACACTTGCAGGTTACGAGTTGTACAACTAATTACCGATAAATTAGTAGTGCTGTTGTACGAGTATGGCAACACACATATTTTGTGGTATTCAGAGGCTGAGTCGAGTACTGGATGCAGGAATAAGGCCTCTGAACTCTATGTTAAGGCGTGCATCGACCTCGAAGCAAACCAGAATTGTGACGGGATCAAATAACGAGAAGATTATTATGTCTTCATGTGGTGATGCTTCTTATCCAGAAACCTTGATTCACGAGTTTGTTTGGAATAATAGTGAGAATTATCCTAATCATATCGCTTTGGTAAATTTTTGATTTATTGAATATTTTTATTTTACGTACGATAGATAATCTATTCATGTGCGTAGAATGTTTCTAATACTAATCACGTCATCTTCTTTAAACAAAATAATATGAATTATTTAACAAATTTTAATATGGGGGAATTGTGCGTGTATATATATATATATATCTATATAGAAAAATCAAGAAAGAATGCTTGAAATGGAAAATACAACTAAATGCAAGCATAATTAACTGTTAGATCTTTTTTTAAACGGTAAATGTACTGGTGTGTACTGGAGAATGTGATACGGTATCAGTTTTATAACATACTTTGTGCAGGAGTGTGGTATAAATGGCAAAAAATACACATTTGCGCAAGCCAAGGATGCGACAAGTTATATCGGTCGAAGTTTACGGAATATAGGTCTCAAAACAGGCGATGTGGTAGCACTAATAGCACCCAATTTTCCGGACACAATTTTAAGTTGCCTTGGAATCTCGTCAGGCGGATTTATTGTTACTACTATAAATCCGATGTATACAGCAGGTAAGCTGTTTTATTTTAAACATGCTATTTTATTTGAGATTTACATAAAATAGATTAAACTTATTATAATATTTAACTTATGGTAAAATAAAAATAAGATAAGGAAGTGGAACACACACACACACATACACACACATATACATATATGTATATTTATAAAAAGAATGATTTTGCTGAAAGATTTAAAATTTTACTAGACACAGATTTCTAAAAATAATTTTATTGGACCATCAAAATAATTATGTTGAAAATTAAAAAAGTGAACAATGTTGCAAAAAAATTTAATATTCTAGTAACTAATTTAAATTTTCAAACAATTATTTTTAGAATAATTTTTTAGAATTTCTATTTAAGAAAATTTTAAATCTTATTTTAGTGTATTGTAATATTGATGACCGTGATAAAAATTTTCAGAGGAAATGATAATTCAGTTGTTAAGAGCAAATGCAAAAGCAATCATCACTTCCACCTCAATTGCATCTACAGTGTTCGCTGCAAAAAGGGCATGTCTTTCACATGAAACCCCTTTTATTGTAATTGATGATAAGATTGGTTCTATGCCAGACGGTTCGATACCTTTTTCTGTTAGTATCAAAATAGATTTTAGGCAAATTAATCGACAATATTTAAAGATTACGAAAGAAAGTTAAAGTAAAAAATAAATATAAGCATGTAAAATTTTTCAGGATCTCATAACGCGAGGTAAATCATTGCCACTTGTAAATCCGAACAGAACTTGCGATGACATAGTGGCTTTACCATTTTCAAGTGGTACGACTGGATTACCAAAGGGTGTTATGTTAAGACATCGCAATCTGGTGTCTAATATAATGATGGTTCAAACCTCTATCGATATTTTTCAGTTTCCTACAAGTACCTTCTTTTTTATTTAACAAATTATTATTTCAGCCTTCTTGGTGCGCATTTTAAATTTTGCGAATTTTGAATTAAATTAATGTATTTGTACGTTGGTTTTATATATATATTTGCAAAATCGGATATTCTTATCTGCAAAATTTTTTATTTAAAATTGTTTCTTATCTTCTACAATCACTCGATAATTATATAAACATTTATTATCTACATATAAAAATATCTTATTTCTTAGGTACATTTCAAGATGTAATACCTGCCGTATTACCATTTTTCCATATTTATGGAATGAATGCTTTGATGCTTCCACGTCTTTCTTTTGGCGCAAAAATAATCACTATTCCAAAATTTGTACCGGAAACATTTATTGACGTATTGGACAAAAACAAGGTAATTTATAGCTTGCTATGCTCAAAACTAAATCTCCTCTTTAGATATTTTAATACACTCTTTAATTAAAAATTTATTATATTAAAATGACAAATTAAGCTCGACTGAGTGTGAATATATTTAAATTAAAGTAAAGTAAAAAAACGCTTTTTGTGATTATATGTTTTTATATCATCATATGTTTTTATATATCAGAAAAATTTAATTATTCTTGTATATGTAAACAAAAAATTATGAAAGCATTAAATTCGCGACGATATATATGGCACTTCACAGGTGACCGCACTGTTTTGCGTTCCACCCATAATATTATTTCTTACGGCTTCCCCTCTTGTGAAGAAACATCATTTCCATCATGTACATCTTATATTGTGTGGGGCTGCGCCTCTCGCTGAAACGGACGTCAATAGATTCTACGAGAAATACAATATCGATTCACAAATCTGCGAATTTCGTCAAGGTGGGTGTTTGTAAAATCGAGCTATTGTCGAAGCAAAATTCACAACTTGCGAACGAACGAAATGTTTATTGGATCGAATTTCCGGGATCGTGTTTCGACGTGTGCGAGCACTTTGAAGACTCACATATATATTATATTTTTTTCTGGTGAAAGTAGAAATGTCGAAGAGGAGGAGGATGGACGAGTTTTGCATTTGTGGATTTTGCGAGTTCGAACAAACGAGCGGTGTATACATTCAATTTTTAACGAGATCCAACGAATCGGCGCATGATCGATTCTGGAGTAAAGTTCGTTGTATCGAGAATAGCGTCGTATTAAACTTTACTCTTATTTGATGCACATTCGAGTTCATAAAATTTGACAAATTAATCATATTGAAAAAATGCTAATTACTATTAAACGACAAAATCTATTTATTTTTTTTTGCAAACAGATTTCATTTAGATGCAAACGTGTAACTTATTCAACACAGTTATACAAACATATATAATCTTTATTCAGCGAAATTACTTTTAACTTCAGAGATGGATTTGACAACTCCAACTACATGTCAGCATACTAATGCATTGCAAAATTAATTTATCTTGTTTTTGTACCGGATTGTAATTTTTGTGTCGAATTGTTTTCTTGTCATTGAATTTCACAGCATATATACATCCAGCATATATAATCATTTTAAAGACTCTACTTATTTTAATTTAAATTTTTCTTTATTATAAAATTTTTTGTTTTGTTACAAATATAAATTTAAATTTAAATATCTAATAATAAAAAACTAAATAAAAGACTAAATATAAAAAAGAAGAAAAAATAATGATGAAATGTAATAAAATATTTATTTTGGTATCAAGTTTATTTAAAGTTTTGTAATGTTTTTTCAAGGTTACGGATTAACAGAAACTTCACCAGTGGACTTTATTGGAACTGGAAGAAAATATTCCAGTATAGGACAAAATATAGCGAGTTGCCAAGTACGCTTGGTGGATGTAATGACACAGAAGGATATTAGTACTAGTGGTCAAACAGGCGAATTATGGGTCAAAGGACCACATGTTATGAAAGGATATCTGAATGACGAAGATGCTACAAAAAATACGCTAACCCAGGATGGATGGTTAAAAACGGGCGATATTGCTTATTACGATGAAGATTTTGATTTTTATATTACAGACAGACTAAAAGAACTTATTAAAGTCAAAGGATTTCAGGTAACGATTTGGTTTGACAAAAAAGAACTTTTCTCTTTTTATTTTAATAAGTATCTTACAATTTCAGTATAATTAATTTGGTGATTATATTTAAATAAGAAGAGATATATATTTCTTGCAACATTTATTGATATATGATAAATAAACTCTAATTGTCCAAAGAATTTTAAAAAGTATTGGCTTTATACATAAATAAAAAAAAGTCCTCTTTTTTCTAATATTATATAAATTTGATATAATAATTATTCATTATAAATTATTTCATAATTTGTATATTATTATTTTATTGTAAAAATTATTTAAGGGAAAATACTACGGTCCAAAATATAAAAATATTTTTGGGAATTTTTTACAAAAAAGACATTCACATTCTTATTGACTTATCCTTCCTCTATTTATTTTGATTTATTATTAAAGCAGTTGCTACTTTGTTTATTGATAAATTAAACAGTAATGTATATAAAATATCTTTACAAAGTTTTAAAGTTTCGCGATTTGACAGTACTTTATTTTTCGGTGGCGTTTAAAGTGTTTGCTTGCTTTAATTTAAAATGTTATTTTCGTTTGGTCAAAGGTACCACCAGCGGAATTAGAAGCGTTGCTGCGAATGCATCCTGACGTGGAGGAAGCAGCAGTGATTGGTATTCCACACGAGAGATATGGTGAGGTACCTAAAGCATTTATAGTGGTGAAGGAAAATAAAAAACCCACAGAGGACGATATTAAGGACTTTATAAAAGGAAAGGTTTCCGAGTACAAACAACTGAGAGGTATAACTCAATTGCTTTCAACTATTACAACATCGCGGGGTTTCTAATTACCACGCGTTTAATTACAATAGCATATTAATAGAGTGCTGTAGTCTTTAGAATAGCTATCATCTATATATCCGAAGAAATGTCGTAAGTTCTTAAAGAAAAAAGTAGTTGTTGTAATTCAATTGAACTAAGTATAAAAACTTAAAGATAGAAAAGAACTCGGTAGCTAGAAACTTCGTTAGGAAAATTTGAGGATTATATTTTTTTTTTCTTTTTCTTTTAGGTGGAATAACATTTGTTGACAATATTCCGAAGAATCCGAGCGGAAAAATTCTAAGAGCAAAAATGAAGTAAGATTACAACTCTTAAAAAATGGTATCAAAATGATATATTTTTAATTAAAAAATTATTGTTAATACAAGATTAATATTTAAAAAGTTTTATGTGTGTAAACAAATTTAAGCGGAAGGTGATTTTTCGGGAGTGTATATCTATGCGTACTTTGCTCAATAAAACTTTGCTCAATAAATCTTTGATACAAATATGTATACACACTGTAATATGTGTACAATGTACACTATACATGTGTATAATATGTGTACACACACACGCACACACACACACGCACACGCACGCGCACGCACGCACGCACACACACACACACACACACACACGCACACACACGCACACACACACACACGCACACACACACACGCACACGCACGCACTCACGCACACACGCACATGTATACATATATTTATAGAAAGAATGATTTTGCTGAAAGATTTAAAATTTTACTAGACACAGATTTCTAAAAATAATTTTATTGGACCATCAAAATAATTATGTTAAAAATTAAAAAAATGAGCAATGTTGCAAAAAAATTTAATATTCTAGTAACTAATTTAAATTTTCAAACAATTATTTTTAGAATAATTTTTTAGAATTTCTATTTAAGAAAATTTTAAATCTTATTTTAGTTTTCAGCAAAATTGTTCCATGTAATATAGATTTTTTATTTATGTATAATCCGTTAAAAACTGAACAATAAATAATAAACATTTATATAATAAAAAATAATATAATATTAAGTAAAATTTCTTTTAAACAAAAAAAAAGTTAAAAGTATTTAAAAATGTGTTAAATAACTTTAGCTATTCTGTGCACATTATTGACACATTTGAAAAAATTATATTTTTGATGGATTCATCTGTATATATGTAATGACATGAATATAACATTACATATGACAGAATACGTTATATATGATAGAATTAATATTTTTATAAATTTATATTTCTTATTATTATTAAATCTATCACATACAGATGTGTATATGTATATGTTATATTAATCTATTAATAAATATTGTACCTTGATTTGTATTTAGGCTTATACATATTCAAGTAAATTTATCAAGCATAATTTACTTGTGCAAATTATTTGACAAGTTTACTTGAACGTAGGTATGTGTATTTATATAATGTTAATCTCTTGAATAAAACAGAATTTTATAAATTTTTGTATTTCTTGCTTAATTGCTTTCTCGTAATATATTAAAAATGTCATATGGCATCTAACTATTCTATTATTCGTAATAGGTAAATTCAGTTAGTGAAAATAAGTTATTAGGTGTACAAAAAAGTTCTGAGCTTTTTTTGTAAAATTCAATCTTTATTCAAAAACAAACGAAAAAATATGGCTTGCTGCGTAACGCCAAGCTGTTCTGCAAGCTCCTTTTCAGT
>Ga0157364_1001930_pt1 | contig 18537 bp, 9 predicted proteins | sample AttsexASBM2_FD_111476 | JGI IMG/M metagenome (GOLD analysis project Ga0157364, IMG submission 111476) | Fungus gardens microbial communities from leaf cutter ant in Ribeirão Preto, State of São Paulo, Brazil - Atta sexdens ASBM2 | ecosystem: Host-associated > Fungi > Mycelium > Unclassified ...
CGACACGTTCTTTCATTAATAGCGGCCTCACCATAAGTATTTGAGAGCATTCGATGAGCCTCAGCCGCAGATTTCTTCATATTGAAGCAAAAAATTAAAACCTCCCGTAAATGACGAGAATTTCGTAAACTGACATTTTCAATCGAAAATAACTTTATGATGCAAACACAAATCGACTAATGTTTCTATGGGGTTATGTTGACAGATGCCCAAGTTTATTGTATGACGTCTATGATATATTTATTTTTTTTTATTTCGACCACCACTTACCGCTAAAGCCATCTATAGGAAAACGGCGGAAGCAAACTTGTACACCTAATATATAATCCAATCTAGAGTTTGCTAGATATCATGCCACAACGTGGCGGCTAGGTAGAGTTAACATGCAAACAAGACAATGGTCTCTGACACACAACCAGATGAAAGGATCCATTCTTCCATATGTCAAAGAAATAACAGAGTGAATTAGCAGGATATTAAACAAACACAATATCCGAATTATCTTTAAATCACCCAAAAAAATAAGACAAATCTTAAGACATCCTAAAGATCTCCTCTCCGCAGAAGTATATAAAATACCTTGTTCCTGCGGGCAAGTACATTGAAGAAACTAGGAGAATAAATGGTTAACCTATGGATAAAAGAATACTAACGTGATGTCAGACAATCACCAACGTGATGTCTAAAACACGTCACGCAATCAGAGTTATTAGAATACAAACATAACATTGAAACAGGACATCAAATACTATTTGACAAAACGACCATAACACCCAACATTACTTTCCAAAAAAGTATAGAGAAGTCATAAAGATACAAAAACACCCTAACAATCTAAATAGAGATAATGGCTATAACATAAATAAAATATGGAAAACCATTCTCCCAATTATTGAAGACTGACCAATTTTCCTCACCTCCCCTTATCCACAATTCTCTTCTTTTCTCCGTAGCGTAATATAAAAGGAACGGCCCGAAGGAACAACTCAGTATCAGGCTGCTCCTCGCCCTGATGAAATGGACTCCAAGGTTCATGAAACGTTGACATTCCAAGAATGGATCTGGACCCGGAGGAAACCCGCGAAACGCATAATCTTTATATGGAAAGCATCTGTGGATGCATCAAGAATATTTTCCCATGATCTTAATATTTTATATCCAAAATCCATACAATACCCCAAATAATCTGCCAAAATCATATATTACTATAATTTTTGTTACATATTATGTTGACAGAAGCCGAACATGATCCTTCGTCTCAGTTAGTGTTGGTAGAAATGTAGCAGAAAACGAACAGTTCCAATATCAAGATATATTATACAAAATCTTGTAAAAATTAAGCATAAAAAATTTTTGGTATAAAAACAGTATATTTTGAACATTTCCAAGCAGAACAAGTCACGATAATATCAAAATAGCAATAAAATGAATCGAAAATGAAAGAAAAATGATTTTTAGTGATCATTTTGGAATCATTTTGACATTATTTTGATTTGTTGTTTTACTTGGGTTGCATGCTGACACAATATATCATCAGAAATCAAAACTCATAACGTGATATCATCATATTATACTGATAAATATCATCAGAAATCGAACTTATTTGTTTGCACGGCATGACGGCAAAAATATGGGAAAAATCAAGCATGCGCTGCTGTCTCGAAAAGTAACAACGAAAACACATCAGAAACAGCAAAGGAAAGGTTATATTGGACATAGTTCTTTCGTTTATTGCTATGCGACATATCTACCAATATTTATCTCGTATTTAAATTTCTGTCATGAGCAATATATATAAAGATAGTACAATGCGGCTAGTAAAAATAAAAATGTGTAATATTTTTTTACCAGTTTAATTTTTAATACAATTCTTATAGGGAGTTCAGAATATTGAACTAATTTTTTGGAAACCGGGTAATAATTTTCTCCATATAAAAAATTGAAAGAAGGAATAAGAAGGATGAAGCATAGAAGGATGTTAGAGCAGAAGCTTTGTCTGGCATACATTCGTGGGAAGGGAATGGGGCGAGTCGAACGCATCTTTTATAGCTCTGGAATATGGGTCAACATCCTGAAGGGACGTTATAACACCTGTTTCCAACGAGCAATACGAATACATCGATTTGAATTTTGAGTTAGGAATTTAATCCTTATAACTCGGGATCGGACCATATGCGATCTCTGAGGAATGGGAATCGGTACGAGGTCTTACGATTCTAAAATAAATGGAGATTAAAGCACGTCATATTAAAAGTATTCTAGTTTATTATTAATCCAAAAATTTCTTAGTATTATATAGTATACAATATTTTAAAAATAAACGTATCTGTGTTTGCGACTAACATATTATAAGAGAAATCTAGCCTTTTAACAAGAGTTGTACATTATCAGTTGATAACTATTATTTTAACATGTTATAAGTGTAAGCTAGTCTTGAATAATCTTGTATTTTTATTTCCTCTTATTGTAGTATTTTTTTTTATTTTTAGAACTAATTACTATGAGCTGTTGTACATTGCGAACACGGTGGTAGCTTAGATCATTAATCGCAGAATTCTTAATTAATTACATAAAAGACTAGTATATACGTTTTTGTTAAAGTTAAATCATGGATGAGCGTGAGTCTGTCGTGCGTGTGCGTGCGTGCGTGCGTGCGTGTGTGTGTGTGTGTGTGGAGAAGCGGTACAGGAATTAGTTCATTTCGTGAATTGCAACGGAGGAAGGGAGGGGGGGGAAGAGATTTAAAAGAAATTTACAGGAATGAAATAAGGAATGGATGATCGCGGGAGGAATATTGGGATGCGAACAAGAGATGGCTGGTTATGGCATTTCGAATTTCTTGTGGGTCAAAATAATCGGAAAAATAATCGTCAAAATAATCATTATGTAGGCATCTGGTGAGAGAGATTGTGTTGCACGCAGAAATTGGTTAATTAAGGACTCAAATGAATCATCGGGAATGAGGAATTCGTTTTGTGATGGAGGAGTTGGAAACTTCCAGGAACTTTATGCTCGAAGTCGAGTCAGTCGAACAATGATGAAGGGATGGATTAAATGGAAAAATCAGAAGTTGGAGGTGGGGTGTCAAGGAAAATTCGCTCCGTCAGAGCGTCCGAAAATGCGGATGACGGAGATCGAAGAGGAAGTGAAGGAGTTCGAGGGGAAGGTGAAGGAAAAGGAGGGATAGCGTTTTGGATAACAAGTAGAGTCGGTGAAACCGGTGGTGGCAAAAGTGGTAGAGGCAATGAGTTTTCGGCTGGGTGATTCCAATTCCAAGAAGTCTTAAGGTACTCCTGGTACGTTTGGTCTCCGCACTTCACGATAGGCTCGGCTTCTAAGCCAATCTTTGTTGGGGCGATTTAAGCGTGGTACTATGATTTTGCGTTGGGTTAGAGTTTGCGGTGAATATACAAATATATAAATTGAATGAATATAAGTGAATATATAAATTAAGGGGGGATTACTGCTACTTTGTAAGTTTTGGCTTTCGAAAATGACGTCGAAACGTTAATTCTATTGTATTCGTTCATCAAAACTACAACAAGGATAGAATAAATTAAATAATTATAAGATATTCGCAATAACTGCGCATTAACTCCCACAGCTTTTATTATTTTAAATTTGTGGAGTCCTTTCTTTAATTAAATTAAAATTTCTGATGTGTTAATCGTCTTACTTTTTCAACAACCAACATCCTAATATCCGATTCACTATAGATATAGAAGAGAATGATAAGCTTCCTCGATATTCTTGTCACAAAAAAGGGCCATTAAGTATACAGGAAGCTTAAGTATACACTGATGAATTATACCTACATGTCAAGTCACAGCACCAATCAGCATAAAAGCAGTTGGCAACTCACTTACTTGGATATAGAGCATTGACTATCTCTGATAAAGAATTACAGACAGAATTCAACTACTCGAAACAACGAAACGGATACAATGAGAAAAATATGAACAGAACGATTAAACATAGGAGCAGGGCAAAGAACTCAAACATACAAGAATCACAGGAAGAATTAAACAAAAGCGTTTCTAACAATAATAAATATTAATTAGCGGGCAATGAGAGCATACACAGCGCGGTACTTGGAGCGCAATACATAAAATATATTCATTATAATTTTACATTACTTGTTGATAACAAATTTCTTGAAAATTTCGGTTTACTTTAAACCATTATCAGTAATACCATATAATACCATATAATACATATAATTTTCATGAACAATATTCCAATCCGCACATGTTGGAGATGGTTATTGCGTTCGACAGAGCATATCCCTACTTTTTAATTGAGAAATGTTAATTCTCTTCTCTTGAATAACCACGTGAATAATCTGTCTTTGCAGATCACAATTCGAAGTGCAACGTATTATGTTACAATATATAGAAATAAATTACAGACATATTATACAGAAGCTTTTCTATTCTCCCATATATAAAAGGAATAACTGATCGAATCAGCAGGATTTTTTGAATAAACATAATATTTGAACCATTTTCAAGCCTCCAAGGAAAATCGAACAAATCCTGAAAAATCTAAAGATTGAAGACCTCCACTTAGTTTTACAGTACAAATACAAAATATCCTGCTTTTATGGGAAAATATACATCGACGAAACCGGAAAAATAGTCAATATGCGCATAAAGGAACATCAACAAAATGTCAGACTGAAATCACACAATCACCATTGACAGCGTTGAGACAGGATATCAAATATAATTTAATAAAATGGCTAACTATTATAGCTATAACGATATCATATTTTCCAAGAAAGTATAAAGAGGTTCTAGAAATACAGAAACATTCAGACAATTTGATTTGAACAGAGATTCAGGTTATAGTAGGAAGATTGCTCTCCTGACAAGCCAAGAAAGTGCCTCTCCTCCCTTTCCTCTCCATATCCTTGCCCTCCTCAACAGTGTCTATATAAAGGGAATTCTCCGGAAGAGCAGCTTAGTGTCAGTGCGCTCTTCACCCTAATAAAATGAATAATAAGATTCACGAAGTATTAATAGTGGATAAAGTCACTGCGATACTTCGTCACTCGCAAACTTTCTGATATCTTCAAAAAAAATACTCATAAAAGCTTCGAAAGCATTAGTAAATTTATTATTCTCTATTAGCTCTTAAATATCATCGGTGTTATTATGAAATATTTATAATGTATAGCACAAACTGACGCAGTACATATTATTAATATATTACTAGCATATAACATTTATAATTTACATAAATTATACCATCATGTTGCTGTAAACAATGTTATTGGCCACGGATAGCACATTGATGATAAGTTAGTAGTTGCCTTCAAATTACTACCTTCGATTTACTGTGAATATGCTATTAATTAGACGGATGACAAATTGATAATACGAGTACTTTTTTATCATGAGTCTAAAAAAGCACTCCGAGTTCAGTAAGAGGCGAGAAGACTTATGGACATAAGCCACCTCAAAATAAGAGGAAAGATGAGTTAAAACCGGAAAATCAAAAAACAATATGCAATACCCAGAACATGGGCAGAAGCCAACTGCAAACCGTTTATAACAATTTTTTGCATAAACAAAGCACCGAATCGAAAAAATACCAAAAATAAAAGTTTCTTGTTTTCGAATGTAGAATCAATAGCATTTTTAATTAAAAAAAGGGCATTTTTAAACAATTTGTTTAAACAATTATTGTTTGAACAATCAATTTTGCAAAACGAAAAAAATTTTTTTTTCACTTATGCTATGAATCACGAATTCAATTTGGCGTTATCGCGGTTATATTAAGCTTTAATGGATTAATTGATTAACTAATATATTGTCATCAATTTATCATCAATTTATTATTATAATTAAAATTAGAATTAACTCAGATAACATTTATGTTACATAAGATATCTAAAAGACATCTTTTAGACGTCTTATGTCTAAAAGATGTCAACATAAATGTTATCTGGGAAGTTTAAAAAGACACACATAATGATGTCTTAGTCCTGAATATCGAAATTGCTGCAATGATTTTCAACAATATGTAAGATGCACTGCATTTAGCTATTTAGGTTTTTAAATACTTAATCAGGGAAAGTAATAAAATTTATTAAATAAATAAATGTTTCTATAGGTAAGTCTGTTAGTAAATAATGCTGGATATGTATACGGGAAGACTTTCATGGAATTGCCCGATTGCGAAATTGAACAAACTTTTAAAGTGAATATTTTGTCACATTATTGGGTGAGAAAGAAATTTATATTTTTTAAGTTTTTTGCAAAAGTTGTCATACTACTTCCGATTTTTATATTTTATCAGCATTATTTTACAGATTACAAAGTCATTTTTGAAAGATATGATAAAAAATAATCATGGTCACATTGTGACAATAGCGAGTGTTGCTGGACTTTTAGGAATTTACAAGTGTACAGATTATTCTGCAACAAAATTCGCCGCCATTGGATGTCATGAGAGTCTTTTCACCGAACTCAAAGTATGTAAGACAATTATCGAATAAAGTAAATAATTTCGTATCATCGTTCTTATCACTCTCTCCCTTCCCCCATATATTACTAATTATTATTTTATTATCACTGTATTTTATTATTATTATTGTATTTTAAGATGCATGGCTACGAAGGAATTCATATGACTTTAGTTTGTCCCTACCTCATTAATACGGGAATGTTCAACGGAGTGAAACCTAGGTTCGTGAAAATATTATATAATGTTATAAAAAAATTAGTGGAAAGACAATTATTCAATTATTTATACATATGATACTTTATAATAAATAATCTTCAAACAGATTGATACCAATGCTTGAACCGGAATATGTTGCTGAAGAAGTAATCGCGGGTATTTTAGCAAACGAAAAATTGATAATATTACCTAATATTCTAAGATACTTATTGCCGTTTAAAGGGTAAGTTCATTAATAAAAACATTATATATATATATATATAGATATATATATATGATAGATACATGTATATATATATATATATACTCATATATTAATTATGCTTTATTTATACAATATATATCATTCATATACAATATTTATGAATAAATGTACATACGTATGTATTAATATATACAGGATGAGGAAAAAGTATGGAAACCCTGAAAAATCTCAAAAAAGTAAGTTTTACAGAAAAATGTTTTAAATAAAAATTGTAGGATTTAAAAAGGTCTATTCAATAGTCATCAGTTTGACGCTGGCTGACGTTGTTGAGATCAAGTCAAAGTTAGCTTGAATTTTTTAAATGGAATATCTTATTTTTTGTATATTCTTATAGACCTTCTCAATATCTTTTCAAAACACAATTTTATTCATTTTGGGTCAGCCATTTCAAAGTTATTGAATATTTTACAGTAAGAAGTAATAGACACCCAAAGACAAGGTCGGAATATGATCCAGCCAATTAAGGCAAGATCGAAGGCTGATCCGTTCAACTAAAGCAAAATCGGAGGACGATCCAGCCAACTAAGGTAAGGTCGGAGAATGAGCCAATCAACTAAGGCAAGGTCGGAGAATAATCCAGCCAATTAAGGCAAGGTCGGAGAATGATCTATCTTTAAATTGATAATAAAAATTTATAATAAATTTTCAAAATATTTACATTCACAGTTTGACAGTGTGCTATCCGATTGTAAAATCCTGAAACAGCGTTCCTGATGTAATCCCTGAGAATGAACGCAACTTCATCAAGGATTCGACGTAAATCATGTACATTTTGTGGTTTTGTCGTATAAACTTTACTTTCGTCATATAAATTTTACTTTACTTTTCAGCCCTATAGAAAATAATCGAGAGGTGAGAGGTCTGGCGATTGAGCTGGCCACTCAATTGAACCTCTCCTCCCTAACCATCGTTCAACGAAGACTTCGTTTAAATAGTAATGGACATTTCTTCCATAATGTGGCGCAGCAGCATCCTGTTGGAACCAAGTGTTCTCAATATTTTCATCAACTGTGACTCAGGAACTATTTGGTTTCTCAACAAATCCTCATATATTGCAACATTTAAATTCCCTTCAATAAAGGACCTATCAAAGTATTATTATATTTAAGATGCTGCTTAAACATTTACTTTCTGCTGATATTGAATATGAAATTCCAGTGCCCAATGAGGATTTATATCCGAAATAATCAAAATCTACAATTATGTCAATTGACATTACCGTAAATTGAAACGTTACTTCGTCTGAAAAACAATGTTGTAAACAAAATCAGGTTCTGCATCTATTTTTCCATCATTAATTCACAAAACTCTAGACGTCGATCTTCATTTAGCTCTTGCATTAGATGAATTTTATATAGATGGAACTTATTCTGTTTTAATTTTACACACCGACTTCTGATCTATTTGATGTTTTTGAACTGTTCTGCGAGTGGAAATATGTAGATTCTCCACAAAAGATTTGTAACACTACAATTCTTCGAAATGTCTGATAGTTTTGTGAATAGATTTCGAGATATTTGTATTTTCATTCTGAAATGTTGCATTGAAAAGCTGCTTAGTATCATTGTATATACCTTAGTCTATCTCCTCTGTCATCATCAAAAGAGATATTCGTTTATGCAGCATTTTAAAAGCAACTACTAATGAGCAGCCGTGAAAACAACTGAGAGTGAACAGCCGTGAAAACAACTGAGAGTTAATATAATTCAGCTAAAGAAAGATCGAAGGATGATCTAAGAGCTTACAGTTGGCTGCGCCAACTAAACCATCTTGCCTTAGTTGGCTGGATCATATTCCGACCTTGTCTTCGGGTGTTTATTACTTCTTGCTGTAAAATACTCAATAACTTTGAAACGACTTAAAATAAAATTATAGTGCTTTCAAAAGGTACGAGAAGGATTATAAGAATATGCAATAAAAAAATAGGGTATTCCATTTAAAAAATTCAAGGTGACTTTGACTTGACCTCAACGACATCAGCCAGGATCAAATTAATGAGACTTGAATAGACCTTTTTAAATCCTACAACTTTTATTTGAAACACTTTTCTGTAAAATTTATATTTTTTGAGATTTTTCAGAGTTTCCATATTTTTTCTTCACCTTGCATATACAAGATGTATATACATATATATGTGAAAGTTATTTATATTATTATTTATTATAGCTTATTACCAATGAAAATAAGCTGGGCATTAATGTATCACATTTTGAAAGGACCACAGATCATGATGACATTCAAAGGTCGTAAATCAAATAATACATATAATGATAATAATAGTACAATGAATTATGAAGATATACATGTACATTAAAATTGTAGACAGGATAAATATATTATAATTTTTTACTACATAAATTTTATATATGCTTGAGAAATATATTTTTTTGTTATCTCTTATACATGCATCTTATATGTAAATATTACAAAATTCTTATTACATAAAATAGAAAATTATGTAACAATTTATAGTAAGTCATAAAAATAATTCAATCCCTGGCCTAATTCCCAAATCGAAATTCCTGTACCCAATTCTTTAGCAAGTTCTAATCGAACCTTAATTGAATATAACGTAGGGTAGAAAACATAACCATTACCTGTAGCTAATCTAAAATAAATGCATCAATTTGTAAACATAATATTAAAAAAAAACAAGTTTTTTAAATATTTTTCATATCAATTACAAATAAGATAAGAAAGAAAAAGAGAAAAAAAGGATAAGAAAGTGAAAGAGAAAAAAAGGAAGACAAAAAGAAGATGAAAAGAGATTTAAAAAAAAAGAGTAAAAAAAGTAGAAAAGATACGAAAGCAATAGATAAGAAAAGAAAAAGGAAAGCAAGTAGGAAAGGGATTGAGAGAATCAAGACAAAGAAACTTAAAATAAGAACAGATAGAAAGAAGAAAAAAGAAAAGCACAGGTATAAATAAAGGAAAGGAATTGAGAGACAGAAAGAATGGAAAAAAGAAATAGGAAGAACAGATAGGTTACAATAATAAAATATTACTTCGGTTCAAAGAAATGCTCTTTGCTGCTGTTATCCCATTGAATTTTTCCTTTAAATGACTTTAATATATTCAAATATTCAGAGGCGAGAATTGCCCTGCCACCCTCAGGTGTATAATTGTAACCATAGAAATTAATACCTAATAAAATTTGAGATCGTCTATGATTATTTTTCTCTGGAGCTAAAAGTTCAACACATTGTCTGGTCCAATCGAGAGGACTATTTGGACCTGGTCTTTGAATACTCGAATAATCATAGGTCATAAGCGAAAAGGCGTTTACATATGACGCTAATTCATCAAACTCTTGCTTTGAAAATAATTTAACTTGTGTTCTAAAAGAAAATACGAAAATAATTTAACTTGTGCTCTAAAAGAAAATACGAATAAGAGTAAAAAAGATTAAATTTATGTAATATATTATATACATTTCGAAAAGTATCACGTACCCTCTGGATGGTGGTACTACTAAAATAATATCTAAATTATGTTTCTTTAACTTTTGTGCAATGAATTTGACTATAGATGTAACAATTGATAGATTTGCACCTGCAAATATAAACTGATTCCATATTTCTAAAACATATCCATCGAAGTGAAAAGTCTGTAAACAAAATGTTTATGTACATATCCTAATAGATAGAGAATGTATAACAATATATATGAATGTGGGCTAAAAAGTTTTGTCCCCTATGTTATTTTAGTTAGAATATTATCTCCGTTTACTATCGGCAGATTATAATTTAAAATAATCTTTTAATTTCAACTTGGCATGAATCATTTTTATTTTATTTACATCTTCAACTCAATGAATTAAAATCACATCTGTGTATAAAAAAATAGTTGTGTCGTTGCAAAGATAAAAGTGATATATTAAATTTTATGATTTTGACAATTTTTTGTATTGTACTTATTACGAATAAATTGATCGATTTTTACATTACAAATTGTTGTTTTACGAATCTATATCATTTATATATTGTATAGGTATACGATTTTGCTTCATATTTACTTAATATATTTACTTAATATTTATAATTATAGTTTTTATATGATTATATGATTAAAAATAAAAAGTAATGTGATGACCTAAAAATATACATTTGAAAAGTTGATCCAGCCCGTGAAAAATAGTGATGCTATACAATGATGATACAACTTACATATTTTGTAATAGATTTTATAGATTTTAAATCTTAATGAAAGTCAGATCTAGTGCCAAAACTGCTGATTCTAAGACTATATCGATTGCACTAAGATCAATTGTCGGTTAGAAACTTATTTACATGAATTGCACGTAAAAAATACTTCAGGTATTTATGAAGATTCATATTCAATCAAAAATATTAAATAAATATTTTATCTTAATCAATTAGAAAATAGGAATTAAAGGCTCATAACGGTCGAAGTTGGACCTTTAATGCTTAAATAATCAATGTGAATTTGTACATTCCATTATTTGGCTCCCAAATAGACAAATCTGAATTTAAGAGACAGATTTTGAGCAGAGTCTGATTGCAGAAAAGCAATAAATTGTATTATACACAGAATTTATATTATCAGACAATGTCAGCAAAGGGCTGTCAAAAATATTTATTACAAAGCCTGATAACATGCCATGTCAGCAAATTGGTGACAGAGTGAAACCGAACAGAGTCTACTGCATAACCTGATAACAGATTGGCAGCAGAAATCGAACAAGATCTACATTTTCATATATGATTCGCCATGAGATGAATTTGCTTCTCGTAAGAAGAAAACGTCCAGAAAGTCTATTCTTGAACTCATTCGCAATATTATGAGTGCATACAGTTCGAATGATAAAAATCTATATACGTTTCTAATATGTATTCTTGAATATTAATAAATAGTAATTGAAACGTATACATTTTCGGTTGCGCTAATTTACGTTTGGCAACGTCGAAAAATATATGTACTTTCTATAAATATCATTAAAAAATACGACGTATGTGTACAAAAAGATAGTTCTTCATATTTTTTTATATTAAAATAGAACTTAAAGAAAAAATGTATGTATACACAAAAATGTTTTATTAATTAAAATTTTTTAATAATTTTTTGTTAGCATATATAATATATATGAGACCATTTTTCATATATGATTCGCCATGAGATGAACTTGCTTCTCGTAAGAAGAAAACGTCCAGGAAGTCTATTCTTGAACTCATTCGCAATATTACGAATGCATACAGTTCGAATGATAAAAATCTATTTTTATGCCAACAAAAAATGTATTATTGTGTTTAATGTGTAGGTTAAAATTAGCAGGAAAATATTACTTGTTATTTTTAATATATTTTTCTCATTCTTAGAAATAAATATTTTCTAAAATTGGAAATGCAATATATTATTATATATAATTTCTGAAAATCCAAATGTAACAAAAATGTTTCAAATTTTTTGTCAAATTTTTTGACAAATAGTTGTCATAAAATTTTATTATTAATGAGACAAGTATAATATTTATTGTCTTCTTCTTTCTGGGATTTCCACATTTTCTACAGCATAATCCATAATCGGCGCATTTATTATAATATCGTTTAAATCCATCTATTTTTACCTTTGTCTCAAACTCGTTTTTGATTTTCATCAAAATGTGAAACGTATACGTTTCCCTTAAAATGATACGATCCATTCATTGCATCGTGCACACAAATGTTGCATATACGAACAGTAATGTCAACAATACTGTTCTAGGAATTTTTCATTGCGAGCATTCATAACTTGCCACTTATATGCGCAACTATTTCAAGAATAGCCTAAAGTCCTATAAGAATTGGTGTATGTATAAAATTTACATATGCCCTTATTGAGAAAAAGAAAGCGGAGCAATTACCGATAATCGGAAGAATTGAGGAGTATCTGATGGTGAGATAAGCATTAAAATATTGTAAGACCGCCGATCCCCAGATCGGGGCGTGAATCGCACGTATTGAATTCGAGCCGAAAGGCTGATCCGTATAAAAATCTATTGTTTATAACGAATAATCTTATTGCCGCATGCCGATCGTTTAGTGTATCGCATTTTCGCGTAATACTCGCCGATGTCTTACCACGACTTTATCGTCGTGTAATTCGTTTTTTGTGTAATTATACGTTAGACCGCCATTTTATTTCGCCGCAGTTTCGAATCGTGATTTTCTTCCTTCTGAGTCGACGGGATCACTTGAGTCACCAGATAATTCTGTATAAAATCTTGAAAATCATTTATACGAGGTTCCATAGAAAGGTCGATGTACTGTAGTATTATGGTGAATTTGATCACTCACACTATACTGGATCAATGCATATTAAAAGTTGTTTTATATAAACTATCTCAATGCAGTAATACAATATAATCAACTTTTACAATGAAATGATACACATATATTTTATTAAATAACAATATATCATTAGTAGATAGTTAATCGTTAAAAATATTTATATACTTTTACATTTAACTTTACTAATTTCAAAGCATACTTTTAGTATGCAGTGTATGCACTGATCTAGTGTAATGCAAATGACCGAATTCGCTATTAATATGATTGATAAATGATTTGTAACGATTCTCGTAATAATAGTATGTCCGTGTCATTAGCATTATTTTGTCATGCAATAGTTTTCGATTTTAGTGAGCTCATACTACGTACGAATAACCATTTTATTATCGCATATAGAGTATCCCATGTGATCATTCGTTTACTGTAGAGCTGCGATGTCAAATATACGATTGTTATTCTCTTATTATTAATTAATATGTAATTCTTATATTTTCTCTCTCTCGCCTTCCGATTTATTCCCGTTTCGAAACCCATCATCTCTGCCCATTTCGGGATTGAGCAATCGTCCGTCGCAATTGAGAAATGTTGAGAATAATTACCGAAATAAGTATAGAAAAGTGGCACACTCGTGCCTGGCGCCCAACTTGAGTTAAAGAAATTCCGCGATGATGCATACGTTCCGATTTTCAGAGTATCGAAATAAGATAGTCGTCATCTAAAGGGCATTCTATACATTGCAAACAACCATTGCCAGTTGAAATGTTCATCGCGACAACCAATCAGAAGCATAAATAATACCATTAACGCTTCTAATTGATTGTCGCGACCAACGTTTCAACTGACAACAAGTGTTTGCAATGTAGAATGCTCTTAAGAGATTATTAAGTAACGCTTGTAATAAAACGCGACGAAGTTGTGTCATCAATCAAGATTACAGTATACACAATATATACGAATACATAGTATATATTATATATATAATTCACATGGAATTATTTAAACATTAAACATCTAGCTTCGATCAGTATAGACTTCTTTTATCGATTTTATCGATTAAATTATATATAAATTTAAGCCAAAAATGATACTGTTCTTATAATTATTGCGCAATGGTTACAAAAAAATGTCATATTTTTAGTTCAAATTTATATATATTCTATTTTTTAAATTGGTAATTATATTATTCGATAGAGTAATATAAGAGCAATGTGTCAGCTTTAATACTTAATTCGACTCAGGAACAAAAAATCATAGGAACATTTTTAAAAAAATAATTTTGTAAGAAAAACTTCAAGCTAGGCTTTCACGGTAAATAGTTGAAAATTTACTCAAATTTTTTTTGGACAAGCTACAGACTTACAAAGTGCAAAGAAAATTTTTCATTTTTTTCAGCGTAGTTTTCTATATGTAAAAATTACAAACACATATAAATTCAAAAAATATCATAAAATATATAGTAATCATTCGAAAGTAGAGATTTCAAACTTTAAAACCTTTTTTTTTAAATTCTGATCATTTTTAACGAAGATATTGTATATAAAATTTTGAGCTAAAAATACCGCAGAACTTTTCCTCCGACCTTTTTTCTTAAGTGATTCTTGTTTACGAGAAAATGCTCTCCGTTGCGACTCTTTGTCGGCGGAGATATGTACTGCTTGCTCGTTCGTAATTTTCGTAACATATATATATATATATACATACAAGAAGTATTTATACAATATTCTATGATAATTTCTTTATTGTTACAGAATATTCGGTACATTAGGAATACAAATCGAATTTTCTATGAATGTTTAACATTAGCTGAATATGTTGCACATATTGAAATTCATTGAATATTGGAAGCTGTTTATGGAGATTAAGATGTCGATATAAAAACTGTAGGATGTTGAATGTTAAAATTTAAAGAAATAAGAAAAGAAAATTTGATAAATCAAGGTCAGGTAGACCTGTGACTGCAATAGACAAGTTCGAAAAGCTAGTAAAAGAATTGATCCTTGAAAATTGTTTTAAAAAATAGTAAAATTTTCATTTGTTTCAATACACGCATCTATTACTTGTATTAAAATGGGGACAAAACTATTCATCCCCTCTTCCCCATATTATGTAAAAAAAATTATTAATATATTAAATACCTTGGCAGCATCTAAGAGAGATACTATTAATTGAGTTTGACTCTCCGTATTAATGTATATCTTAATAATGTCATCAATTGACCAGTGTTCAAATAACACCCTAGGTATAACTGAAAATAATAACAGCAATGAAAGATCATAATTATACTCTAAATTATTTTCAACTTACGTTTTACGATATGATTAACATTGTTATTGGCTCTCATTTCTTTTATCCATTTAGTCTGAACAGAATGGGTGGATAACTGATAGGTTGAAGTGTTACCAAAAGAAAAAGCCAACCATACAGGAGATACTATTGTAAACTTGCCATGAAATGTTTTTGAAATCTCAAAACCATTTTTGTTCCACTATAAAATTAAGTTATATTGAATGTAAATACAGTTACTCACAAATCTGATCCAATGTATTAGATTAGAATTATCTACAATCGATTCGAAAAAGCAATCTACGAAAATGATCTTTCAATAACAGAATATAAACAAATATTTATGATTTTATCATAGATATTTTTATTCATAAATTTTCAAAAGAAATATATGTAACAATAGCCATATAACCAAATGCAATGTATTTGCTGACATGTTGCAGCAACTAATTCTTGTCTTCGACAAATAAACTCGTGATAAAGTGAGATAGCATTATGTCTGTTGCGTTGAATTCAACAGAATTCGATTTCTTACAAATTAATAGCAACATATCAGCATAAATATCCTCGAAACAACAACTCGAAAACGTGTGACATTTCACACTATCAGCATTTTGTTAACAATGAGTTACAATTGAAAACTTCCTAGCTTGAAGACATATTTGCAACAACCGATGGAAATCATTATATAGGTTCTATTGTTATCATATTTTCATCCTGATTTTCAAGATGAAATGATTAATTATTCGTTGCTAACATGTTGCTATCATGTTGCCGACAATGTATCACTATTGCTCTAGAAATTTCAACAACTGATTACATGTATAAGTATACTGATTACACGTATAATAATATTGTTGTATTCATAATGTATCCAATTTTCATGTTAACAAATATACAGCAAATACATAACATGCAATGCATTAGTTTGTACAATATGCTATATCACGCTTGGCTATCTGGGATATGATATTTAATAAGTTTTGTAAATCACAACATATGTCATTCTATTCTTATAATTCTATTCTTATAATTTTATATACAAAGTGTCCCAAATTTAAATGTTCAAACTTTGGGAGCGTGTACAGAATTGATAACACAAAAGATAAACAAAGAAAAAAAGTTCTAGAAATGTTTGTTTTTTTCGTTTATTTCGTTTTGGAGAAAATTGAAAAAAGAAAAAACATAATTTTCGAAATATTATTGTTTTCAAAACGGAATATTATTTTCGCGTACTTCAGTAATAATGCTTCAGAGACAGGAGTGTTTCGGAATATACGCCGATTTCCGGAAAAAATCTTGATCAGCAAGTCATTACGTTGACAGATCAGTGTATGGTCGCAACACGAACTGTCCGTGCATTGCTGCAAGAGATCAATATTTTGAATAATCTGAACTGAAACAAGTGACAATTTATAAATAAAGATAATCTTACATAGTCAATAATACTAATCAATAATATTGAATCAGTAATACATACGTAATGACAGTACATATTAATATTTTTAGTATTTTTATATTTTACAACTTTACACAATCAATATTATTGACAATATATTTCATAGTTTTATTTATTATCTATTGTACTGTGTGTGTATAGATCCTAATAAAGCGATACTGATGCTTGAGAATCAAAATCCAGATCACCATCAGTATTCTACGTTCTCATAAAAATTAATCACACACAATCAATAATATTATCAGTATTTATTAATACTGACATATTTGATGTTGTAGATGTGTTATCTTAAGTGTAAATCAATAAGCAATAAGTAAGTACAAAAATTATGTTTTATCTTTTTTTGCGATTTTTTTCAAAACAAAGCAAAAACGAGCATATCTATAAGTCTATAAAGGACTTTTTTTCTTATTGTTAGTACACCTTACACCTACATACTCTCGAAATTTGATCACTTAAATTCAGGACAATCTGCATAGCTGATATGTGCTATAATATTACAATAATTAATAATTAAATAATAAATTACTCACGGGTGTACAATATCCTAAGACATCTCTCTTAAATCTTCTGTGCTTAGTATTTTGAAAATATCGACCAGATTCATGAAGAATATCCTGTTGTTTAGGATTTTCCACTACCAAGTTTTTTTGGAAAACATTTTGGTCCACCGGATCTTTATACGACTTATAAAATTTATAAAATAAGGAATTGTTTATATACGAATATGCATATATTAGTCGCGTATCAGAATTGGTAACGTTATTTCATAAAAGTAACCGTTACTCGTTACTGAAGTTTGAAGTAACTCGTTATTGAAAAATTAACAAATTGTTACTGTTTTCGTTACTTTTTTTCTTGACACTAATAGAATCAAATATGCAAATTTTGCGGTAAATATATAATAAATAAAGATGTTAATATTCTATCTTTTAGCAGAGGAATAAAGCTCAAAAACTGATAATATATACAGGGTAATCCCGAATGTTCTAGCCAAACTTTGAGATTTTATCGGAAATTTAATTCTGAACAAAAAGTTTCCTAAAACATAATCGAAAAAATTTACTTCCTTAAAACATCGACAAAATATTATTAAAGATGGTCAGTTCTTATGGAGTTTGCATGACGGTTAAGGGAAAGCTGAAGTTATCAATTATCCGTTATCACGGAGCGTTATTTCATATTTCTCAAATAATATCATTTTCCATACACAAAATAAAAAATTCTTCTCCAGAATAAAAGAAAACACGCAAATACCTTCGGAAAAGTCCAAACTGATATGAAAATCCACAAAAAAATTGTAAATTACAGTTTTCTGTAATCATGTAGATTCTTTCTTCATATATATAATTGAATGCAAGCATATATCCAAACAAAAAGTATTTTTCTGTATTTGAATAATTTATAAGAATATCAGAGACCTTCAAATTATGATTCTGAAGCTCACGAAAGAAATGAAGAAGAACGATTTAAGTATACCAGGTGTATAAGATTAAATCCGCTGTTTGCTCATAGGTGGCATTAGTGAGCGTACAAAGGGCTACCCTGGGCACACA
>Ga0157364_1001931_pt1 | contig 18535 bp, 10 predicted proteins | sample AttsexASBM2_FD_111476 | JGI IMG/M metagenome (GOLD analysis project Ga0157364, IMG submission 111476) | Fungus gardens microbial communities from leaf cutter ant in Ribeirão Preto, State of São Paulo, Brazil - Atta sexdens ASBM2 | ecosystem: Host-associated > Fungi > Mycelium > Unclassified ...
ATATATATATATATATATATATATATATATATATAAAGTATATTTAAAATGTTAGAAAATCTCGCATCTAAATCGTTATGTGTAATGAGATATAAAAAATAACTTTCTAAATCACGTATCAGAGTCATGGCATATTTTTCAAAGAAAAGACAAGTTTTTTGGAATAGATAATAGGAATAATTATGAATATCTTATTTATTTGTCATTTATGTAATAACTTTCTAAACATAATAATGAAATAATTTCTAAATATTCATATACAATAAATTTATATTTTGTATTGTTTACTCATTATGTTCATTACAATAATGATACAATATTCGATGAAAAAAATGTTTTAAACATAATGACTTCTTGCCCCATGAACATCTTCCTACAGCTATATTATTGCAACCTTCGATATCACACGTTGTTGCACTTTTTGAAATTTGTCGAAACTAAATTCTACTGGATTTTCAAATTCTTCTGGTCTTTCGTTTGTAAAATCATGAGTATTTAAGTAAGTTATGATATCGCGAAGATGACAATTTATTATATATTAGAGATTGTAATTTTATTATATTACTTCTTTCTGTAAATTTTATATAATTAATATTATTTTTCAATAGTAAAACAATCTGAAAATATTTTAGCATAATTTTTCCAAATTCTAAATCCAATTAATGATTATATTTTTCCTGTGCCTTTCGGTATGATGATAGTAATAGTTTTCCTGCAGATGTTAAATCTGAAATAATATTGGGACAATATTCAGTCCATGAATCGATAAAAAGAACGCTTAGAACCAATATTTGGGAAATAAGCTTCTTCTAACCACATTTTAAAATGATCTGTAAAAAATTTAAATATTAAATTAATAATTATTTTACGACTGTTATGAGATTCTTAAATAAAATATAAAATCATAGAAATATATCATAGAAATATAGAAATATATCAGAAATGACAGAGATTATATAATTTCATTATATTATTTTGTTTATACAAATTTATATTTACTTTTTAATAGTAAAACAGTATCTGAAAATCTGTTGTGAAAGGAAATTTATTTAATTATCTGAAGTCATTTTACTAGATTTATGCTTTTACAATAACATTGGTGCAAATAAGATTTCTTGTACTCTTGGTCCAAATATATTATTAATTTCTTTTAATACAATAAATAAAGGTAACAACTAGTTTCCATTACACGATATTATTCGTTGATGTATGATGTATGAGTATATTGTTGATGATATAAATTGCACAACACACTCTATTTTCTTTATTCCTTGATTAGACAATGAACTTCCAGAATGAATTTCCAATTGGAAATCACTTTGATCAGAATTAAAAACATTTTCAGATCCAAACTGTTCGATAAGTGATTTCACTGTTTTCAGAAAATAATCAGCTGTATTTTGCAAATTAACGGAATTTCTATTGTTCTTCTAGTCATAAATTTCGTAATTTTTCTCGAAACAATTCGGTAGGACTTTTTGAATCTTAATAAACCTATGAGAAGCTTTAAATATAGGATAAGTTTCCTATTTCTTCTTGTGCTTGTAAAGCACCATCTTTGCCCATCTTTGTAAATCGATATCATGAACTATGAATCCTGATTCAGCAGTAAATTTATCGTGTGAATTTGAAGATATAAGATAATTTTTCTATACGATTTCCACCTGAATGTAATTGTTCTTCCAATTGTCTTAATTGATCGTTCAGATGACTCTTCTAAATTTATTTTGCACTGATTTTAGAGGACGATTCCTTTTGTTGTTATTTTTTTCATTAATATCCCAATTCCATCAATACTCAACAGCTCGTCTTTTATAAGAACTGTCAAAGTCTGCGTCATCATTTGAACATTGAGGATGAGAATTTTAATTATCTTCACTCCGTGCTTCTTCAATTGTTTTAGAATTATGTAGTTTATAAGGTTCTTGATAATCGAGATAGATTTCTTCTGTTACTTCCAACCCATAGTGAAAAATGCTCCAACAATAATTTTTGTATGTGTTCTTTTATTTCTATTTCTGCTTCAGTGACTAGTGTTTCTGTTAGATATATTGAACTTATAGATGCTAATAAAAGTCTAACAACATTAAGTGGATTGATGTCTAAGCATGTCTACAAATGTTAAACTTTGCTTTGTATCGTAGTATAAAAACAATTTAACAAATTGTATAGATATGATTATGACAGAATGACTGCATTGACTGTACGTAAGACTGCTACATGAATATTCTTATACTGTTCATTTATTATAATTATCTTAAATGTATATATGAACTTATATTATCGTCCAGTTATTCCTATCATCTATTTCAAGAAAGTCATCTTTTTTTTAAAAATATGTCGATGAAAAATATACGACTCTGATATATGATATGTGATTTAGAAGATTATTTCTTATATTTCATTACACATGACGATTCAGACGCGAAATTTTCTAACAATTTAAATATACTTTACATATATATATATATATATTAAATATAATTATTAAATACATATTTTCTAATAATTCAATGTATTTTTAAATGCAACAATTTTTTAAAATTTATTTTTTTAATTTTTTAAAGATTCAATCTATACACTAATTTTATTATAAAAGAATGGATTTGGAATAAAATTATTTTTAATTTTTATTCATAGAAAAAATTAATAGGTCAATTCTAAGCAGAATCGTAAGACTCGTAAGTTGTTCTCGTAAAAGTTCTCGTAAGAACTTATAATCAGTATTCTAATTTTATGCATATGTATTGTAAAACGTAAGATTATTCGTAAATATTTACGATTTCTTGTAAATCTTATGACTAATAAAAAGCTGTAAAAATATCGTATAAACACTTCAAAATTCTTATAAATCTTACGAGAATATATTACAAACCTTAGAATTTTAGAATTTAAGCAATATTAATAAATGTTAAAGAAATAATAACAAGGTTAATATGTGCGTCACCAAAATCCGGACAAATTTCAATTTAAATTTTCTGCTATATTGTGTCTCCGCCAGAGGGTATTGTTGGCATTTAAAAAACCCTGATACTTCTAATGAACAGTCATATTCTCAAAATGGCCGCGATGTTGAAACCAAGTGCGGAGTATAATCGAAGAGTCACGACGAAGGCCTTCACGCTGGGCGCTCAGCAACGGAAATATTTCGATTCTTTGGATACCTGAGATCAATTTATTTACGTTGTGGCAAAATATACAGCTCAGAACAATTCAAAGTTCGAAGGTTCTAGTATGCCAGCGAGGAAGAGTCACTCGAAAGAACGTATCACGAGGACCCCCGCAGTTGTTGAAAGAACTCAAGCGCTGATTTTGGATAATCCAGGGCAATCGTTGCGCGTTCTGATAGATGTAATGAAGCTGTGGATGGAAATTGTGGCGTCCGAAAGGCCATATATTTTTCAGCAGGATGGTGCACTGACTCATACGAGTCATTTGATTCAAAATTGGCTCTCAGACAACGTCGTTTTTGTCCAAGGAATTCTGGCTTCCCAACAGAGATTTAAATCCCTTGAACTATTACGTATGGAGCGTAGTTGAAAGAGTCACAAACAAGTCTCTTAATGATATCTCAATGATATCATTAAGAACCGCTGTTAAGATAGCATTCGTCGGCATGGACAGCGCTACATTACAGCGTATGTGCGAACGCTTCAGACTGAGAATAGAGGCCCATTCAAGTGAATGGAGGATACATCGAATAATTGTGCTCCCCCAAATCCCATATAAAGGAATCCCCCAAATGCCATATAGAAAGATTTTTTGTATTTAATATAATTTAATAATATTTAATTTTTCATTAAAAATATTTTGTTTGAAGAAATTGTTCGATTTGTTCGGATTTTGGCGCACCTTGTATATATATTTAAAAAATATTATATTTACAAAATCTAAACATACATATCCGTACATATCCATACATATATTGTATATAAAATTTAAATACATATATAATAAAGCAATAAAAAATATAGAAAACTATACTAATTTTATTTACATCTTTTCAAGTTTTCATATATTTTACTATTCCGACGACAATTACTTATGCATGAATTACGTATATTACGGAAGCGTTAATAATTAATTCTCGAAAATGATATGTTGTAATATAATTTCATTATACATCGAATAAAAAAAAATAATCTTTAATTTGGTAAAAAGAATTTGAAATTTTAAGAAAATTATGAGAGTATTTTATTAAACACAAACAATAAACAAAATTTTTTTCTCTATAACTTTAAAGTACTCTTGAAATCGTATAACTTTTGTTTAAAAAATTTTTTTCTATCTTTTATACTTCCGACGATATCACTTTGATCAAAAAGTTCCCGGAATTATTACCAGGTGATGCTCTGAGTCAGCTGATTTGAGTTCTGTTTTTTTGGTTAGGTTGCCACATCTATCATTGACATTCCCACCAAATTTTATCATAGCTTGACATTTGTAAAAGTTACGCCGTCTTGAGTATATCTACCTCTGCACGTATTTTCGATTTTTTACAGTTTTAAAAATGGAGTTGAATTTGCAACAACGAGTTCGTATTAAATTTTGCATTAAAAATGAATTCAATAGTGTAAAAACCTTGGAAATGTTGGGAAACTATTTCGGTGATTCTAAAGAAAACAATTGTTTATGAGCATGAAAAACCTATTACGGGAAACGCGTTTTAACAGCCGAAAGGAGATAATGGAAAAATCGAAGATGGCTCTGATGACTATACCAACAATAGAGTTCCAGAAATGTTTCGAGAGCTAGATCAAGCGCTGGCATAAGTGCGTTGCAGTCGATAGGGAGTACTTTGAAGGGGACACTATCACTTTTGATGAATAAAACTTATATTTTGAATTTTCTGAATGAATTTCGGGAATTTTTTGATCAAGGTAGTATTCTTCTAGAAAAAAATACCGTTTTTTTTGAAGTATATCGTATTTCATCTCCCTTAAACATGAGTTAGCGCATGTATAAAAAAATACGTGTCTCTTAGATTTTCGTGTTTAGCAATATATCTCATGAAGAATCAAATCGGTTCCGGACAGTTGTGAACCTTCCCTTGTTAGTTGTGTTGGGTCCGTCTAACGGCGCTGTACTACGATGTGCATAATGTGATTTTTATTCTAATTGATTGATATACGTACATTTAGAAAAGTTCCTAGCGAGGAGAGGCACACGAATCGCGATAAGTTTAATACATTAAATAGTCACTTTTTATTTTACAATCCCTATGATGAGATACAAAACTTACTGAGTTCTTAAATTTTCAGTAATAACGACTAAAAAATTGCTCACCAAGGAGTCGCGCAATGGATTGGAAGAGCCGAGCGGATAATTGCAACGACGCGCTTTTGTTATGAACGTTTCGAGAACAAAGAGCCCATCGCGATTTTATTCAGTACGATGATCTAAATTCGGTGGATTCCTTGAAAATTTTGAACGGTGAAAATTTTCCTTTATTTTCATCAAACATTCCAGATTGTTTTTATTTTGTACATATATTTGAAGTGACCGTCACGCGGTGCTCGATTGATGCAGCACGATGTTGATCGCTTCGTTGATTCGCCACACGGTCATTCATAACTCTGTTGCGAAGTTCGCGGATTGGCGCATAAGGCTGTGCTGAATCGTCGGCTGCGCCGCGCTAATTTCGATAAACGAAATTGAGTCTCGCAAATTTTTATAACTGGTCGTTGAGTTTCAAACTGATTTCTCAACAATCTAAATTTGGTCCGTCTGTTAAGTTTAAATATCAGAGCTTGTAAGATTAATAGAACTTTACTGCAATAAACTATTTCTATCTCAACAGGTTATAAATCCAAAATTGGCTAAATCGAAAAAAGTTCTCTCTTTATTGTTGTTCTCTGGGTAAAAGAAAAAAATAAAATAACTCGCTCGTTATGAGGCACGTGAAAGAGCAATAAAATCAAAGTAAAAAGCAGCAAAATGGATCGAGAAGACAACAAAATAGACAAAATTGAAAGATTCCGTAAACTGAAATATGAGGGATTTCCAGTTACGAGTACTGCTAAACTCACGATGCATATTTTGTTGTGACCGAAGAAGAGCGGGTAAAATCTGAACCAGGACAAGCTCCCTAAACAGACTCTCAACAAACTACGAACCCAGGAAGCTCATTGAAGGAATTAAAAGAATAGACAAATGCGGATGACATCGCTCAGAAGCTAATTGTGAATGAATATAATAGAATATAATAGAATATAGTAGATGAATATAATAGAACATCCAATGCTACGCATCATTAACTGTCGGACTCACAAGAAATATGGCAAAAATCATTTCATTGAAGTCTATAAAGGAAAGATTGAAACAGGCATGTTCTGCAACAAAAATAATTTACCTTGATAAAAAAAGAAGAAGGCGATGTAACGATACATATTAGAAAAATACAGGAATTAGCATATCAACTTAAAGCATTGGGTGAGAATATTTCCGATAGTATGATAATAATGAAGATTCTAATGACTCTACCTAATACAATGAATCATTTTGTGTCTGCCTGGGAGACAACCAGCAGAACTCTGTCGAATCTAACCGTTTGCTTAATAGAAAAAACGAAACTTAAGATCAAAATCCAAGTTACAACAATGCATTACTTGCTAGAAAAAGAAAAAAAAACTTTTTTAATAACTAGAAAATAACCAACTATGTGTCATAACTGTGGAAAGCCAGAACACAGTGTCAGATTACGAAGAGATCATCAAAAGTAAATGAATCTAAAGAATCTAAAGAATCTAGTGAAACAAAGGGCGAAGCATTAGTTGGAGTGGGAGATATTCTTCTGTTCTTGCATGGATTATTGTAAAATCTACGGATTATGGATTCAGATGCGACAATTCATCCAACATGTAAAAAGGACTAGATAATTAACTACAAAAAATATAATGAGCTAAAAAATTCTACATGGGTGATGAAACATATTTAAAGGCTTTAGGTGAGGGAGATAGTATAACACTTTAAGTATTTGATGGAAATGTTTGGATAAATCTGGCTAACGTTAGGTATGTATCCACTCTTAAATATAATCTGTTTTCTAATAGTTCTGCTGTAAAGGTTTTAAAATAATTGAAAATAATAATTGAAGATAAATCTGAGATAAAGAAAGATAGAGTTATAACACTAGGGAAATGAATAGGTAGCCTATATAAATTCAAGGTCAGAATTACAATTCAAAAAAAACGTCTAACGACATTAAAGGAAAACTGAACTCTTCAATTCTGACACGAGAGACATAGGTTTCCGTCTGAAACCTATGTCTCTCGTGTCTTCTTGAAAAAGGAAGAAAAAACAGCAAAAAAAAATTCCATGAAACAATATACCATGCTTAAAAGGAAAGGTTCATTGCTAAAATGAGCCTTTAAGCTCAGCAAAAATCAAGCCAAAAAAGCAGGACAACTTATACATTCCACTTATGCAGTCCTATGGAAACAAATTCTGTAAATAACTCTAAATATTTTCTTCTATTTAAAGATGACGTCAAATTACAGAAAAATCTATTTCTTGAAAAATAAGTCAGAAACTAAAGATTGCCTCAAGAACTTCATAAAATGTTTGAAAAATGTGACGGATAAAGACATGAAAATACTTAGAACTGTCAATGACCTAGAATACATTAACGCAGAAATAAAAGCAATTACGAATAAATTTTCATCAAGCATGAAAAAATAATAAGTTATACGCCTTAACAAAAGGGTAGAATAGAATGCGAAAATATCACCTTAGTGGAAACAGTCGGAACAATTGTTATGCAAAGAGCCTATCAAAGAAAGTAATATATGAGCAGAAACTCATATTAATACTGCGGCTGATATACTTAATTGCACAGACAAAGAAAGAATGTAAAAATGAAGATTCATCGCATCAATCAAAACTCGAAGAGTTTCAAAACTTTTGGAACAAAAATGCTAGTATATGTAAAAACAAAAATGGAATTCAAAAATAAGAAAAAGAATATTTACAGGGTATAATTAAGAGTCCAAAGAATGAGGATCTGATACAAGGTCAAAGATAAGATAGAAGTTCACCGAAAGGTATATTTTATAGATAATGAAAATGAAATTGAATCAAGATTGAAGAAGGATTCAAAAAAGAAATCATCTGATACAATTAAAAACGAACAACCGAATTCAGAAAAAGAAGAACAAACAGAAGGAGAAAAAGTATATACAGAAGAAGAATCAGAGATAGAATATGAATCAATTGAAGATTCAGCAAAGTATATGAAGAATCAATGGAAAAAGAGATAATTGAACAAATTATTAAAAACGAAGAATCTAGAAAGAATCCTGAAACAGAAGAAGGAGTTCAAGCAACAAGAGTTCACAAAGAAAAGAAATAGACGAACTCTCAAGTCTCCAAATAGATATACAGACTATATTTCTTTCATGTCTAATAGTTCTTCTTTTTATGGATATCCCTATACCATTAATCCTCAGACAGGAGACATCGTGATACTCGCACGCACGGCGGACGTAGAGTCAAAATGACTCAAGAAATTGTTTTAAAACGTTTGAAAGCAATTTTTTATTATAATATGTAGTAAATTTTATTTCAAATATATATAGTATATATATTTAGTAATATATATAGTATAGTAGAAGGAGAAATAAAAACACATTTATCATAGAAACAAATATCCATTTATTCATTTTCTTCAATTGAAAAAAGTAAACAACTCTAACTCGCAAATTTCGCAAGACTCCGGCGGAAGATTAACTTTCAAAGAGACACTTGATCAAAATGATACAGATAATTGGAAAGGAGATGAATGATGAAATTCAACATTAAAAGAAAACCAAACTTGGAATTTAATGGATTCTCCCATCGAAGCAAAAGAACTTTCAATAACAGGAAGAAGTTGATTATTTCGAAATTTTCAACCCAATAAAAGTATAATTCGAGTTGTATTGGCAATGGCGGCAGCGAAAAAAATTGGAAATAAATCGATTCAACATAAAAACCACACCATTTCTTTATGGTGACTTGGAACAAGAGATATATATATACAACAATCAATAGGATTTGAAGATGGAACAAATCGCATATGTAAACTGCAAAAGGGTATTTATGGATTATGACAGGCAAATGTTGACATAAAATTTATCAATTGCTTAACTAAATTAGATATAAAATTCTCAAAAAATGACAGATGTTTATTTATTTGTAACGATGAAAAGGATAAAATGTATATATATTGATATACGTGGATGACAGACTAATCATTTATAAAGACAAAAGAAAAGTTGCGTTGTGACGTTAAAATCAGATGTCTCAGTTAAAGTTTTTAATTTTAAGTACTTTCTAGGTGTAAAGATTAATGCGTTGAGAATTGTTCGATCTTTATCTCACAGATTGATTATATATATATACAGTAATAAAGGATTTCCGAATCAATAATGCAAATCCATTCGAAATTCCACTAGCTTGTAATCAAGTCACAAGCATGTTAAAAGGAACAAATAGTCAAACAGTAAACATTCTCTACATTCATTGATTATATATCAATGCATATTGTTATAGAGCAGACCAGACATCTTATATGTCTTATATGTTAATATAGCTAGTCAGCACATAGAAAAGGTCACTAAAGAAACTAAAGTGGAATATTATTAAGCATATATTAAAATATTTAGAAGATATTATCAATATGAATAACCAAATAACAATTAGAAACTAATTAATGAATATAATGATGCAGATTTTGCGAACGATCCAAACTCTAGAAAGTCAACCACAGGATTGACAGGGTATATTATTAAGTTAGGAAATTGTTCTGTAATTTCGAAATTTAAAAAAACAAACCGTTGTATCAACAACTGAATCTGAATTCTTAGCTGCATATGAAATCACTAAAGAAATAACTTGGTTGCGTAGATTAATTTGTGAACTAGCTGAATCGAATTGCGAAAAAATCAACGCTTCATATAAACAGAGTGCCATTCGCTTAATAAAAATTCTGAGTATCATCAAAAAACAAAGCATAGTTTTGTTTCGTTAGAGAAAATTACAATTAAATATTCACAAAAGATCAGCACTCTAAAAAATCAATAATCTTGATTGTTGTCAAGGTTACCTGAGTAATCTTCAACAAGTTTTAGTCGTATATTTATTAAAAAATTATTAAGAAAAAAAATTAAAAAATGATGTTTCTTTTTTCTATATAAAACAAAAATTTTCTGCTTTGAAATATATTTTATGATTGTCCATCCAGTTTCATCTCACCTTCCCGTTGTCAAGGGGTGTCCGATTTTTCACGTTAAGCGAGTTTTCCCACCTCTCTCCCTGTCAAGGTGCGCACTTTCATGCGAAGCGAATTTTACCCCATTTCGCCAAGTTGCTTCGCGTGAAAAGTCATGCACCCCAAGGCAGGGGGAGAGATGAAGTAAAACTTGCTTCGTATGGAAAATCGCAAAATACATTTATATAAAACCAAAAATTTCTTTTTTAACAGATATTCGCGGGTTAAACCGCCAAATTTAAAATATGAATTCAAAATCAGGAAATAGGAATTCAAAACAAACAAAAATTTTCTTCTAGACTCATGCTTGCAAACGTTTCATTCAAGCGATATTTACTTCTGAAGTTACAAAAGTGTAGGAATGAATAATTTCGAAATAATGTCGAAATAAGATCCATCCACTTTATTATTTTATAATAATCAAAATTTAATGTTTATTAAATGTTTTGTTCAAAATGATGACCTCTAGCTCGGAGACAAGCATTATATCTATCGAGAGAAAGTGGTTGAATGACATTGTGTATCGGTAACTTCTTCGCATGCTTGCACAATTCTTCATTTTAATGATTTTAAGATCATTAACAGACATTGCACTTTTTGCTTCAGAGTACCTCAGAATATCCCCTTACAGTACAAAAAATCCAATGGTGTTAAATCCAGTAAACGCGGAAGCCGCAGGTCTAGCACGACCGATCCATCTTCCGGGAAAATGAATATTAAGCTAATGTCGAGGATTTCTGCTATAATGAACAGGACAGCCATTTCTAATTGAAACCAAAAATTCATTATCATTTTTAAAGAAATATTTTTCGAAAGATCATAAAATTTATTGTTTAAAAATGTGAGAAATCCATTTTTATTCAAGCGATAGTAGAAAATGAATTCAATTAAAATATTAACCATTATTCCTAACCATATATTACATTGAGAACCGTGTTGGAAATATTCATGGATTGCTCGAGGATTCTCATGTAATCAAATGACTATTTCTTTGATTGAGAATACCTTGCCTGGTAAATATGGCCTCATCTGTCCATAAAACGTGAAAATTGTGAATCATTATTTGTTTCGTTGAAAAACCAATCGCAAAATGCTCTCCTGATGGTATATATCAACCGGTAATAAATGCTGGACATGTTGAATGTAATATAGATGATGTCCATCGGCTGAAAGTGTTTTTCATATAATTGTGGATGAAATTCCTAATATAGAATCAGATCTTCGGGATCCGATTTTATGTTAGGAATTTCTTCTAGAATTTCTTGTTGATGAAATTTGATCGAAATATTGCAATATGATCGCTGTTCTTCTTTCATTTTGCAATGATACAAAAACTCCATCCTGGGAAGCCATATTAAATGACCTAGTTTCCTTCAATCATTGAAATGCTGAAAAGAATACTGATTTATCCGACTTCTTCTGTTCGCGCGGCGTATTCACGGCGAGCAGTGTTAATATTATATTTCTGTCATAAAATCGATAAATAAATCATATTGACATATTCATTATAGAATACGTACGAGGCATAATTCTAAATTTATTCTACAAAAGCATTCAACGAACTGATAGCTATGAACTATGAGCTACAACTATTACTGAGCTTTGCGAACAAGCTTATCAATAATTTTCGAGTTTCAAATAAAAAACAAGAGATACTTCAATTATTCATTCCTTCTGTTCTGTATAACTTCAGAAGTAAATAAAATTTTTACAAGGAAAAGTACATACAGAGGAAAATTTTGTTTGTTTTGAGATCTTAAATTCATATTTTAAGTTTGGCTGTTTAACCTGGGAACATTCTGTATAGTAAAAGACACACTATTCAAAAAGTTTTTTTTGTTTATAATTTTTGAACAAATGATGAGCGAAAGCTGAAACTTCTTGGAGTTTACTCAGGGTTATAACCTTGACAATATATGTAAAAGTTATTGATTTTTGAAGGTGATGATTTTTGTGAATATTTACCAAAAATCTTAATGCTAAGAAGAAATGTTAAGAAACAGGAGCTAAATGCTTTAATTACATAAATAGCACTTAAATTTAATTTGTATACGTTATGTGTGTTCATCTCAGTAGTGCTGCCATCTAGCAGCACTGTACTACGCATAATGTGATTTTTTTATTATAATTGATTGATATATTTAAGTTTGGCTCGTCATATTAAGTTTGAATATTAGAGCTATTAAAATAAAATTAACAAAACTTTTTACTGTAATAAATTATTTTGTATTTCAATACACAATAATAATTATTGTATTAATCATATACCCTTCTCATTTACATATAATAGTAAAAATGAATTTAAAACGTGATAGTTAACGAGATATAATTTACGATTTTTTGTATGCTTTATGTATCGCGTTCGTACAAGTGATTTGTAGGAACTCAGCGTGGTCTCGGGCGTTAGGTACGAAATCAGAATGCTAAAGATCCTATGCTCAATCCTAATTTTTCTTTTTCTTTTCATAATTTTTTTTTTAATAAATAACGTTATTAATAAATATATTACTCCCAATTTTTATAAAATTATAGAAATTATACATATACTTCAGTATTAGGAATTAGTAGCTGATTTCTGAAGTGCTGCCTATTTTTCTCTCACAACCGCTCAACGCGCCACAGCCGAACCACTGGATCGCGCACATACGTGCATCTCATGAGCGTCGCAGTATAAGAAACCTGCTGCGACTATACCTTCTAGCAAATTATCGTTAACATATTTTTCTTCCTACATAATTGTAGGATATTTTCCTATTGGAAATATCATATTAATAAGTAAATTCAATTTACTGAATGTAACGTACTTTTAAAATATTATTTTTTATTATTTTTATGAAACATTCGGTTTCTTTCAAAGAGCTACTTCTAATCACGCTTTTGTGCCACAGAATGTAATATAGAATTTTATTTTATCACGTCATACAACCGATCATCTGTTTGTATTATTTTTTAGTAGAATAACTCTGTAGAATGCACTTAAAAGACGCATCAATAATAGAATTTCAATTTAATACATAGACAGTTTTTGCAATAACGTGGATCCAGTTTATAGTGAACGCTAAATTCTTTTTCTTAATTAGTCGCTAAGAAAAAGAATATAATGTGACCATGATATCGATTATGTATCTTTTTTCTTAGGACGAAAACGTGAAAAGTGAAAATTTTTTGTCTGTATGTGTACATGCATACATAAAATTTTTCACTTTTCATGCTTTCGCTCTACAGAAAAAGTTACATGATCGATAGCGTTCACCGTACCTAGATAAACGGTATTGCAAAAATTCCTTAATATCGAAAGTGTTTTGAAATTATTATTGCTATTATACATAAATTTGGAGGAATATACGATTAGTATAATTTATTATAATTTATACATTATCTATAATGTTCCTTCTTCTCTTATTTATACACGTTTTTTAACTTAATTATACACGGCTGAAATTGCCAGAAAAGCATTTTCAGTCGCTAAAAACAAGCGACCAGAGAGAATAACAGACTCTGAAGAATAGACACGCTGTATCGCTCGGCGAGTCCAGCGCAGCGTGCGAAGCCTTACCAATTACAATCGGAGCTTCAATCCTTTTTTGTTTTTTCTCTGTCTCAGTCTGTTGTACTTCTGTTTCGATAATTCTGCATTTCAAGAATGTGTTCTATCAGTTCCGGTTTATCATCATCGCCGATGCAATAAGGATGCATGACTCTTTTTCTAAGCAACGATCCTATTTTATATATAATATATATTTTTTTATATATAGAAAAATATATTATTGTATTATTATAGCATTTCTGATAATATATTGCTTTACATAATGATTCAATCTATTATATTTCATATTTGCACGCGGACGATGAGAGAAATGATGCTTTTTATTAAGTGCCGTTTGACACTTTGACATATGAGCCGAGTCAGAAATGTGCTGCATATAACAATTTCAAACTTTGTACGTTTGAAATAAGTAATTGACGCCCTAGAAAACCTTGAAGAACAACACTATGTTTGTAAAAATGAGTTAAGGGCTTTATTATAAGAGAATGGAGTCTACGAAGATTTCATTTGTATGCTACGAGAAATTGCTGCTCAACGCTTCGGCATCCGAGTCGAAAATCAACCGAAAATAATATAATATGTATATGAATAGTATATAGAAAATAATATAATATATATGTGAATAATATTGTATCTTTCTTGTTTATAATTATTTGTAGATGTATAATATAGATTATTTGTATAATATACATAAAAATTGAAATAACTAATATTTGTTTTATTATTTTTCCTCTCAAGAGAAAAGTTTTGACTAGGGCACGTAAGAAACTTGTTACGGGTTTAAATAGATCGATAATTCATTTCTGCTGATCCAGCGAGATTCACTTCATGACGGCACTGCTGTCGCAATATCGAGGCACTTAAATAGCATTCGAATGATTATATACTGTGATCTCATCATACCTACAAAGTTTTCTAGTGATCGACAAACAATGAATGCACAAAAGTAAATTCTTTCCATCCTTTGGATACTGGCCACTCATGACAGTTACGGATTAGTAATAATAATTTGATTTATTGCACAATATTATTATACGAGGTGTTCAAAAAATATCGAACCTTTGGTCAATAAAAATACATTTATTCATACACAATACATTTACTCTAATCTCCTCAAAATCAAAGTATTCCTCTTAATATACACACTTTTCCCAGCGGTCCCGCCATTGTTAGAAATTTCTGGAACTTTCAGGACTTTCTGATAATATGCCTTGGCTCCAGACCTCTTGGCAGCAAGAGAAGACATTATGTGGAATGTGACGGCCCAGCTGAACATCATGCCAAAAGATGCGTTCCAACAATGATGGGACCGCTGGGAGAAATATGTGCATTGTCAAGGGGACTGCTTTGAAGGAAATTAGAGTAAATGTGTATGAATAATTGTGTATGAATAAATGTATTTTTGCCGACCAAAAATTCAATATTTTTTTAACACACTTTGTATCTAATTAAATAATAATAATAAATTCTCTGATTTATGCATAAAAGTCGATTTAGTACGAGGGTCGTTCGATAAGTTAGATAATAAAATCATTTTCATCACCTATTTTCCGGAAAATTCTTTTTCAACGTAGTCTCCTTGAAGCTCTACACATTAGTCAAGTGGTGTTTCAATTTTTTGATCTCTTCGGAAAAGTAGAAAGTCTCGAGGCTTTCAAAATACGCATCCACAGCAGCGACGACCTCCTCATTGGACGAAAATTTCTTTCCTCCAAACCAGATCTTGAAGTTTGGGAATAGGAAAAAAATCACAAAGGACCAAATCAGGAAAATAAGGTAGTTCGAACTTTAATTCATGCAATTTTGCCATTGCGACTGTGGAGGTGTGAGCCGAAGTGTTGTCACGATGAAAGATGACTTCTTTACGCGCCAATCTCAGTTTCATTCGTCAACTTTTCGTACAAATTCCGAAGTGAAAATAATATGCTTCTGTGACTGTTTAACCCTTCTGTAAGTAAGTCTATGAAGATGATTCCTTGGGAATTCCAAAAAAACAGTGATCATTATCTTTCCGGCTGACAAAACAATTCGTCTTCTTCGGCGCACATTCCACTGCTTCGACTGCTGTTTTGACTCGGGTGTGTAGTCGCGGATCCAAGTTTCGTCTATGGTTAGGGAATCGACGCCAAAAGTCTTGTGGATTGCGTTTAAGCATCGATAAACATTGCTGCAAAATGTCTTTTCGTGTGCGTTTTTGATTGATGGTCAGCAATCGTGCACCCATCATGCACAAAGCTTTTTCATTTCTAATTCTTTGTGCAGAATATTATGCATCCTATCTACTGAAATACCTACAATCTCAGCTATGTCACGCATCTTCCATGACGATATGATAGATTCTTTTTCAATTTTATTTCTGGCGTAGTGACTTCAACTGGTTGTCCTGAACGCGCATCATATATGGTTAATGTCTGCCTCTTTTGAATTAATCCAAAAATAAACGGTCTTCAACGCTGGTGCAGAGTCTCCGTAAACTTGGTTCAACTCGGCTTTGATTTGCGTAGCCGTCCACTTCATTAAATAAAAATGTTTAATCACTGAACTGAATTCGTCTTTCTTTATTTTTACGACAACTGCTACCATGCTCACTTTCAATACCATATGTAAACTAAACGTCACTTTTGAAACTTGGAGACAGTTTGAATAGGCAATTGAATTATGTTACTTCCCATATACTATACAGTGCATTGCGTCATCTCGCAAAAATTTATCTGACTTATCGAACGAGCCTCGTATATTAATTGGATAGAAATGTATATATCCGTATTATTTCTAATCAGATAAATATTAGTTAGTACATTTTAAATAAGACTATTTACATTATCTGTAACACAACAATAGCATCTACATTATAGATAGTATAAAAAGTTCCATCTAAAATGTATTAATATTTGTTGAAACAGACACACTTATCTAGATAATGTAAACCTTCCATTTCTTAATATATTGCTTAAGTGCTGATGATCCTTTATAATTAATAATTCGAAAGTTCATTTATAGTATAATTAATAAATATTTTTTATTTTAGATCAATTGTTTCAAAATTTGATATGGGCAAGCCTTTTTGCTTGTTTTGTCAGAGTAATAAAATAATCAATAAAATTACTTTTAAAATGATAGTTTGGCCGACAGGAGAGGAAGCTACAGCCATGTCCAAACTATTAGACATTTACTCGCATTTTACGAAAAGTTAAATATCTTGGTGAAAAGAAATCTTAGAGATTTTCAATTACGCATTAAAGTGTAAGGATGGGGTTTTAAATCTGCGTTTGAATTTTTTGTAAACGATATTTTGTTCCTAAGTTACATAAACTTGAAAAATGATATCTTTGATATTTTTTATTTACTTTAAAACGCTACAGTTTAATAAAACAGTAAACAAAATTTAATATGAAGATGTCTTAAAAGGTTTGCTAGGCTTTAAAATCTTGATATATGTTGATCATGATCCCTAGTGATCTTAAACAAATTTTAACCGTTGCTCGTTATTCGTTAAAAAGTTGTTAACAAAAAGAATTCAGAAAAAAATGGTTTTAAAGCAAAGAATTTGTGTTTGCGAAGCAGACATTCCTTGAAAAAAATATATCATCATATTAAATATATCATCACACACAGCAGTTGACTGGACTAACTTTTGCAGAGAGGGATAATTCGTGTAATTTAATAATCTGGTAAAACTATATGGAAAACAATGTCAATTGTTTGTAAAATAAGAAATTTGTGTTTTTAAAGTAAAATATTTGCTTTTTTGAAACAAAAAACTTATGTACTTAATTAAAAATTGTTTACTTTAACAAATATTCAATTACAATAATCTAACTTTTCAGTTCGTGAATCAATGCTTAACAAACAATCAAAGTCAAATTGGCGGAGGAGAAATTATTGAAATTGAGGAGGCAAAATTATATTTAAAAAATTAAATAAGAAATTATATAAATAAATATTTTGCGCTTAAAGCAGAACATTTATTTCATCAGAGCGCAGTTGTGTTAGATTTATTGATGAACTTTTTTTGTTAATAAATTTTTAAGGAATAACGAGCGACAGTAAAATTTATTCTGGGTCACTGGGTTATGACCTTGAAAATATATATCAAGGTCAAGATTGTAGAGTAATCCCCTATACTGCATAATTAATGAAAAAATTTATACGAATCACGCACATTATAATGAACATTTTGAAATGTTTATTTTAGGGGGCCTAGTTCGATGACCTTGACATATGTTGTCATGACCCTAAGTGACTTTCAACAGTAGTTGGTGGACATCATTCGTTAAACAGTTATTAATAAAAGAAGTTTGAAAAATGATATCTCTTTTATACTACATAAAACAGAAATTTCCTGCTTTAAAATATATTTTTAAATTTTCCACGCGAAGCTATTCTCACCCCACCTCCTTCTCTATTTAAGGGCGATCTAAGGTACTAGATAACAGAGATATGATATTGGAAAGGATAGGCCTGATTAACTGTCTAAATTATGTAATCAGAAGCCATTTAGTTCCGGTACTGCACATAATACCAGTATAAGCTTAAATCCGCTGTTTTTTAGTCAGAAAAACACATTTTTTTTTCCTAGAAAGTAAAAACAAATTTATTCAAAGTATTTGCCCTTACTAATTATACATTTTTCCCATCTTTCGGGCAATTTGTGTATACCATGCTAAAAAAATTCCTCATCTTTCGAGGCAAATCATTCATCAAGCCATTTTCGGACGTCTTCGTAAGAATCGAAATGC
>Ga0157364_1001932_pt1 | contig 18530 bp, 11 predicted proteins | sample AttsexASBM2_FD_111476 | JGI IMG/M metagenome (GOLD analysis project Ga0157364, IMG submission 111476) | Fungus gardens microbial communities from leaf cutter ant in Ribeirão Preto, State of São Paulo, Brazil - Atta sexdens ASBM2 | ecosystem: Host-associated > Fungi > Mycelium > Unclassified ...
GTGTGTGTGTTTGTGTGTGTGTGTGTGTGTGAAATATCTTGTTTTACAGTCTTATATTTTTCAATTCTTTTCATTTAGTTTATGAAATCTGTTATAATAAATTTCCTATATGATTTTTTATATTTCCAGGTGTGTGATATGTTAAAGCAGCAACAAAGCACTTTGGCAGAAATTGAGCACGGCGCCAAGTTACTTGCATTGAAACAATTGCTATTAGATTGTGGTATTGGGCAACAGCAACAGCAGCAAACTCGCAATTCCTCCGTCGCTGTGAATCTTACCGCAGAAAGCACTCATTCCCAGGAACAACAACTAGTGAGCCAGCATCGTGCTCTAATTTTCTGCCAATTGAAGGCAATGTTGGACATTGTGGAGGAAGATCTACTTCGCACGCATCTGCCGACAGTAACATATCTCCGTCTAGATGGCAGTGTGCCGGCGGCGCACAGACATTCTATCGTAACACGTTTCAATGCTGATCCATCGATAGATGTTCTTCTGTTAACCACTCAAGTCGGTGGTCTTGGATTAAACTTGACAGGAGCAGATACGGTCATATTCGTGGAGCACGATTGGAACCCTATGAAAGATCTCCAAGCAATGGATCGCGCGCACCGTATAGGACAGAAGAAAGTAGTCAACGTATACCGGTTAATTACTAGATCGACAGTAGAGGAAAAGATCATGGGGCTACAAAAATTCAAACTTCTCACTGCAAATACAATAATATCGACAGAGAATGCTTCTTTGGAAACCATGGCTACTGACCAAGTAATTCAATTAACATTTAATATCAAACTTTATCGAAACTCACGTAATGTAAAATCGATATGATTTCTTTAGTTGTTGGATCTGTTCTCGTTGGATAACGGAAAGGAAAAAAGGATGGATCATCAAGAGGACACTATTTCGTCGAAACTTCCTGGCCTATCGGGTATTAGCCGTTCTGTGCTAGATATCCTACCTGAACTCTGGGAACAGCAGCAATATGACGACGAATATGATCTCGACTCATTTTTGTCTACTCTGAAGGCTGATAGCCAGTAAGCTTACCAGTACCTTGATAAATTCATTCAATATAGATTTAGAGCTCGGTAAGTTTTTCGTGTAGTTCAAAGCTAGCACTGATATCGAATGAAAAATATTATAGAAATCGGATCCAATTGTTAACTCTTGGTTGCGTAGCATATCTCAATGGCCAAAAGCGATCTTTATATAATTTACGTAATAATAAATGCATTATTAAGACATTTAATTAAGAGTTAACAAGTCTAGCTCTGTTGCAATAGAAGAAATCATTACGTCTTGCAATAGAAGAAATCATTAAGTCTTACAATAGAAAAATGACATCAGCGTACCTAAACTCAATCTATATATAGTAAGTAAGGATAAATTAAGGTATCTGCATAAGGTAAACGTGTGTTTTGTTTAGTTGTAATAATTTATAAAAATGCCGATACAATTACAATTCCGCATTTGTACCAAATGACGTCATGGTGCATAATTATTTATAATGTATATTGTACTAGTCTTTTTTTCTATATTATCATGTCGAATCAGCAAACAACAATACCAGTTGCTTCGCATTTGCTATCTACGTGCATTCTCCGTTAATGGGAAAATTATATTCTTCATTAGAAAACATTACACAGAACAATCTTAACGATAAATTGATAAGATTTGTAACTTTTGATTGAAAGTGTACGAAATCACATCAATTTATTATAAAAACTTTTCAATTATTCAAGATATCGGCACTAACGGAATATGGAATAGCTCTATAGATTCTGCACTGTCGCACATAAGATTTTAATTCACAATTTTGATTTATTTCCTGAAACCATATTACCCGCTGCGAATATATTATATGGATCCAAATGCGCTTTAGTCGCTCGATAAAGAGAAACACTCGCTTCTCCAACGGCTTCGGGATAAAACGACGCACGTATTTTCCCTACTCCATGATGATGGGAGAGCGAGCCACCATTGGCGAGTATTTCCTCCCGCGCTGCATGCTCAATGGCCTCAAAAGTTTCTACAGAATTCTCCATATTTGAGTAGCTAATTGCCAAGTAAAAATACACGCAACAACCCGCGTCATAGGTCTGTGTGACGCGACATGAAATAAAATATTTACTGATACCGTGCACCTTGCAATCTCTGGCCACGCGAGACTTTACATTTCTGCATAATGATAATGCACGATTCCAAGAAACGGAAGTCTCAAATGATTCTGCAAATATGTTAAACTCGATTGCAAGGTCACGGATGTACGCTATCACGAATGTTAACATGTAACCTCGTTCACCGTTCGCTTCGCCTGCTGGTATGCCACCATATTTATCAGCTATCTTGTAAATTTTTCGTTCCTGAGTCGCAGTATCCTCTGCCACATCACCCTCCATTAATAGCGTGGCCACGCATATCTGATCCCATCGAAAACCTTTTATTCGAGTGATGTACATATGTTTTAGTCCTTGCAGAATCAAACCGCCCCAACCAGACTCCGGGCGTAGAGTTTGCCCCATTTGGAACTGCTCGTTGTCCATTAAACGTATGCTGGCAGGTTGACACCGTTCCTTCGCAATCTATAAATATATTCATAACAGAATTATATCTTTTATTGATCTTGTACGAGATGGATCGTATTCCTTTACTGTGTACATGAAAACAGACGTACATACAATAGTTGTCTTTCGTCGGCTTTCTTTTGTCATAATATTTGTATTGGGCAAGTGTTAACAAAGGAGCACGGTCCTTACCGGTTGGCTTAATGTAAGTGTCAACATAAAGCATACGCACCTCTTGCAATGCATAAACGCCGCTCAGAAAATGTGGGAATACAATACTGCCGTATTTCACTATTCGCGGTAAAGGTCGTATCTTTAATACAATCTCCGTGATAATTCCTAATGTTCCTTCGCTGCCGAGTATCACATGATCAAAATCCGGGCCACAAGACACGCGAGGTACCAGATTACTTCTTTCTAAAGTGATAACAGGATCCTCTGTTCTTCCAGTGACCATTCGCAATCGCACGACCAAATCTTCGATGTTACCATATGTGTTCTTTTTCATACCGCTTGCCCTAGTCGCCACCCATCCACCTAAACTATTTGAGACAAACTATTTTCAACTTCTATACATTCAAAATTTTGTTTCTTATATTTGAAGAAAAAATTTTAAATACTGATTATATTAAACACAACGAATTTCTCAACGGCATACATCATAACGCAGGATGTTGGCAGCTAATATTTTATATTTTAATCACATAACAATTAAATAAATAGATGTTTCGACCTTAAATTAAGTCATCTTCAGTATTACAAAAATCCTTCATCCAATTTACGCATAAGAGTACATTCTCACAACAACGCGACCAAAAGTTTTATATCTCATGTTATAAAATTAATTCAAAAGAACGAACGTTAAAATCAAGTTATATTTTCTAAAAAGAACTTTAAAAAATAAGTTAGTCAACTATTGTATCCGTATTTTACTCCTGAGAATTTGTTTACCTTTAAGCTCAGTCGAATACTTCCACCGCTCATCTTTAATTATTCCACACATAATTTCTAGATTCTAATATGCATGGATGAATATTCTTACATTAATAATAATAATTTATAATTAAAGTAACGACAATAATATAATACCTATGTACAATAACCTCCGTGAGTCTTATCAGGACGTGGTAAACTTATTATAACGAATCAACTAATAAAGCCTTTATATTCAACTCAAATTATGAACCCATTTATAAACAATTTTTGTAAAAAAATTAATGGAGAGAGTAATGTAATTTAAGATCGAAACATCTTTATTTAATTGTTATGTGATTAAAATATAAAATATTAACTGCTAATATCCTTGTGATGTATGCCGTTGGGAAATGATGTATTCGTTGTATTTAAAAATTTTACGACGTATCGATTTTGACTGATTATATTATTACAGGACTAAGTTATAGATAATAAAAAATTTTGAAGATATACATATATTTTTGTTGATTTAATTTAAATTTTCAAAAATATTAATATATTCCGTATTTTGAATTGAAGTTACAATCATGTCTTATATCTTGAGAAATGTTACAATATTATTTAACTTTAATTAAATTAATTCGATTCTCTATTTTGTATTTTGATATCCACAGGTTATATAACACATCTCTTGTATTTTGTACTTTACACAATTGAGTCATATTTTACTTAGCCTTGAATCATTGAAGTATATACAAGTTTATATAAATAATAAATGTTGACTACGTGCTACAGTTTTTCTGATACGATAACAAATATTATGAATGAATACAAAAGTAAAGTAAGCTTTATTGTATGTACGTAGCGATATTTTATAGCAATTTACAATGTGGAGAAAAATGAGTTTTATTTGCTTTTCATGCTATACATTTAAAATAACTTACACTCTAAGCTGAAAAAGTACTATTGAGTTTTGTAAGAAACATAATCAAAAAGTACATTTTATCATCACAAATGTTATCAATCATTATTGCATATATATAAACGTTATATAAGCACTTGCTTTTTTCCACCATGATATACCTGGTTCAAAAACATTACAAATTTTTATTTCGAAAACACGCATTATCGAAAAAAAATTGTTCAGACAAAAATTGTTTTTAAAAAAGTTCTATTTACTAATCTTATCAGTTTATCCTTGAGTGGCATCGCCAATGTCAGATCAAAGTCACATCGATTTTTTTAAATAGAATATCCTACTTTTATTTTCAGAATTTAGCTGATATCGAGAGCTTTTCAAAATGCTATAAAAAAAAATTTTTTATTAAGTACTTTTTGAATATGATGCTTGAAAGTTACAGTAGCGCCGGCATTAACATTATTCAAGGTATCTGACCGATGACTAAAACCTTTTGAATATTGTTCAGGATATCATTTATGATATCCTGGATATCATTTATCAAGATCAAAGCCATTGGAGGTTGTAGCTCTTTTCATTTTTACGTAAACATTAATTTTTAATGCAAAAATAAAAGAAATAATCTCCAATGACTTTGATCTTGATAAATGTTTTAGCCGTCAGTCCGAACACCTTGAGTAATACCGGTGATACTGTAACTTTCAAGCATCATAATTCGAAAAGTACTCAATAAAAAATAACTTTATTATAGTGTTTTGGAAAGCTCTCGACATCGGCTATTAAATTCCGGAATCAATAGTAGGGTGTTTCATTTAAAAAAAAATCGACATGACCTTGACATGACTTGGCAAGCAACCAAGTCAAATAAAGATTAATAAATGAACCTTTTTCAATCCCACAACTTTTGTCTGAACAATTTTTCTCAAATGTGTTTCCGAGATAAAAATTTGTAACGCTTTATTTTAAACATCCGGTATAGTACATACATATACAGAATGTCCCAGAAGACTGCCAAATATTTTATGTGCTAGTAGAGGGGATTAAACTGAGTCGAAAAGTTCTCTATCATTTTGTAATTTTCGTAATAGTTAACAAGATATCAATTATTAATTATTAATAATCGCCGAATATTGATTTTCAATCATTTTTTACTCAAGTATTACAACTTTACAGAAAAACTACAACTTTACAGAAAAACAGCAAGAGAAAAAAATTGTTTATTTTATAAAGGTCTGAGAACTTTTTAAGAGTTTTTTAGTACCACATTTTTTTATTGATCAAAATAGTTGCCAATATATATCTACATATATATATATATGTATATAAAAGAAAATGCGGTACTAAAAAGTTGAAAAAAATTCTGAAAACAATTCTTAAAACTACAAAAAGAAAATAAACAATGTTTATCTCTTGCTGTTTCTCTGTAAAATTAATAGTACTTGAATAAAAAATTGAAAACCAATATTCGGTGATTTTTAGTAATTAATATCTTGTTAACTATTGCGAAAATTGCAAAATGGTAAAGTAAACTTTTCGACTAAGTTTAGTCCGCTCTATCTGCGCACGAAATATTTGGTGATTATTCTGTGATTTATTGATGTAAGATCAATATAAATCAATATGATATTATTTTCGATATAAAATCTATAAGATTAACTTAATTTTAGCTCTTTTTATTTCAGGATTTAAAGTTTGAGATTTTCATTTAAAAAATCAAGTTAATCTTGTAATGATTCCTCCTAGATTGAATCTGATTCCATGGTAGTCTATCTAAACGTAGAATTTTCTGTTCTTTTCATTTCTGGAGTAAAAAATAGAGGCTTCTATTTTTAAAATAACCAATTGCTTGGCGGTGATCAAACGAAGCAGCTTCTAGTTGATTTATTAATTTTCAAGCCCTATAACTTGTAATGTACTCAATAAAAAAATATTTTATTATAGTATTTTAAAAAGGTCTTGATGTCAGCTATATAAATATAAAATAAAAAATTGAGGTTTCCACTTAAAAAATTTAGATAATTTTGACTTTAAGGACATCTCTAAATCAACCAAAGTCACCACTTTCTTTCTCCCTAGTAACTGAGCAACTTTCATATAAAACATTTTTCCGCATCTTTTATATTTTTCGAGATGTTTCAATGTATCACTTCAGATAACTTAGAGTGGTTAAATAGTGACGTCAATTAACCGGAAGTCGCCATTTGGTGTATCCTAGTATCTATATAATACAATTCCTCGTCTTAACTTCTTCTTTTTTTAGCATTGTCTTCTTTCTAACTAATAGTAAGAACACATATGACGGAACCAATCAGCATTAAGCATATGCATTGGCGCCACTCTCTTTATACCCACTCTAAAATGACTCATTCTGTATACAGGGTATTTGATAAACAAAAAGTAAAACTCTCGCATAAGATAGAGTGAACTAAACTGAGTTGAAAAGTCCTGTACTATTTTACAATTTTTGCAATAGTTAACAAGATATTAATTACTATTAAATTTAAATTTAATTACTATTAAAAATCATCAAATATTGATTTTCAATAATTTTTTACTCAAGTTACACATTTACATCAACTTTACAGAAAAACAGCAAATGACAAAAATTGTTTATTTTCTTTTCATAGAGTTCTAAGAATTTTTTAGCACTGCATTTTCTCACATTGAAAAAATAATTGCCAATAAGAAAATGCAATACTAAAAAAGTAGATAAAAAAAAGTTGCTATTTTTCTGTAAAATTGATAGTATTGGAGTAAAAAATTATTGAAAACCAATATTTAGTGATTTTTAGTAATTGATATCTTGTTAATTATTGCGAAAATTGCAAAATAATAGAGGATTTTTCGACTCAGTTTAGTTCGCCCTATACGCGAGTTTTATTGTTACTTATCAAACACTCTATATATATATATATATATAATTTATATATATATAACAATTATATATATAAGTTATTGCATATATATGCAATAACTGTTTAATGTTCACTAATGTCATCATGCAATAGCTGCAAGTTAATACTAATTGTGATTATTATTTATCGCATGTAATCTAAACAGCTTTTTTTAATTATTGTGATTTTACATCTAAATGTTTTGTACCGCCTCTCTTCAAAAATATCTATTATTACACTTCCACATCTTTATCATATTATGTATCTTAATAAATAAAATTAATTTTGTACGAAATTACAATTTTAATGCATTTTATGAATTCAAATTAAAAAAAAATTCTAACAATATTTATGTTTTGAGCACGAATCGTTTCCGTGTTAGTCAAGATTAACGCAAATAAGAAATAATTTATATTCAATATTAAAGTTCGCAATTTAAGTATATAGAAAACGAAAAAAAATTCGTTAATAAAAAAATTTTGTACTGAGAGTATTTACTTTAATGCAATATATATACCTCAACATATTGCAGACAAAGACTCGACTTTATAAATACTCTAATCAGAAATTTTTTGCGTACCTGGAGAATTCGTAAGAATCGGGCTCGTGGCCACATGTAAATCCTTCAGTGCGAAGCAACCGTTCTAGATCTTGACCAATGATACCCGATTCACAGCATATCAACAAATTGTCCCTATCTATCCACAATATTCGATTCATTTGCGATGTGTCTAGTGAAATTATCGTTCGACGTTCATCTGGAGGACAACACGCTGCACGACTAACACTGGTTCCACCACCGAAAGGTATGCAAACAATTCCATAATGTGCACATATATTGACAATCTTAATAACGTCCTCGTGGCACTCTGTAAGCATGAATATTAATACATATTACTTCGTAAAGAAGTTTTTTTCATGGAATGAAGAAAGAATAAAAAAACAAACTCATAAAATACATAAAATTATACAAAACAAATGCTAAATGTTTTCTCAGAAGTTATTAAAAATGTAATTTACAAATGAATAGTAATTTACAAATGAATAATATTTTTTACGATTTTATTGTATATATTTTTATTGTATATGATATTTTAAGATTTTCATAAAATGGAGAAAGAGAGAGAGAGAGAAAGAACTCCTTCGTCAGGAAAACAGTCCCCATTTTTTAAATTAAATCACATGTTTTTTTTGTAAGCGAATTCTATTCGTTATACATATGTAATAATATAAGATCGAAAAATAAATTCTATTTTATTTTATAAAATACTTCATATGTTTAAAGATTATGCGTTTCGCGGGTTTCGTCCGTGTCCAGATCCATTCTTGGAATGCCAACATTTCGTGTACCTTGCAGTCCATTTTATCAGGGTGAAGAGCAGCCTGAAATATATCAAGCTGCTCCTGTTGGCATTTCAAGAATGGATCTGGGCACGGAGGAAACCCGCGAAACGTATAATCTTTATATAGAAAGCACCCGTGGAAGTCTCAAGAATATTTATGTTATTCTAATATATTCTGTTATGAAATAAAGGTCTCGTTAATTGACTATTGTTTAAAAACATGTTTTTGCTTTTTATTAATGCGATATTTTGCCGCGCTTTCTACTCATTCATTTAATTAACTTCATTTAATTAACATTATTTATATTTATATTTTCATTCCTAATTTTCATCATCTCGAATGCGAGATCAATTACATATATTCATAATAATTGTAATATGTAATTAACTTTCCAGCAGGCGTGCACGTGTTTTCCGTACACGCGCCGGTTTTATGAAGAGGATACTAAGGATATTAAGGTAAAAATATCGAAAAATTAATAGTTTACGAGATATTTTTTTATACTTTATTTTGACATATTAATATGACGACATATTGATATGATGACATAAAATGTTAAATAACTCGTAAATTAATATTTTTATAATCGTACTTTTATGAACAGAATAATAAGATGAATCAATTGGGGTAAAGAAAATACACAGTTGTTTATTTGAAAAATTATCCATTTTGCAGCTATATTTTTTTAAAGCAACTATGTGTTTTCTTTTTTCTATTCATAAAAGTATTAAGGTATGATTATAGAAAAAATTAATTTACGAGTTATTTCATATTTTATGTCAATATGTATTAATATTTTTCGATATTTTTATCTTGATATTTTTTTCTCTTTCACAAAATAATTACAGAGATCATTATATGAAATAAAATACATTCATTTTTTAAAATTTCATTTTAAAAAAAGAAGTTGATCTTGAAATATCTGAAGTCATACTCTAAAAAAATATCTGATTACTTTACTAGTTAACGTTTGTTTGCGTCTATATATATTTCTATTCACTCTATGAGTGCATTGGAGTGTGTAGGAACTATGATAGAAGCATGTTGGAGCATGCGACGCGAACAAACCTATAATTTTAAGTTCAAATATTTTACTTCTTGACACACATATATTATTTTATTCTTGTGAATGTATACTAATTTTCTAAGACTTTCTGGAATTCATTCATTTCATATCATTATCGATGTTTTAATTGTCTGATAAAGTTATTAAGAAATGAAGTTAGCGACTAATGAAACGAGAAATTTCTAACATTCAGCCTATAATTCATATGCGAACAATCTTTTCCATTCTTTCGTCCATCCATCTATGATCAATAACTTTGAAGTAGAATCGTCTGCATTATCAGATTAAACCTAATCTTAATATGTTAATATGTGACTGCATTATTTTATCAAGCATCTGAAGATGACTCAATGAAGAAGCCGAAACATGTAATGCGTTTTCTAGAACTTTTATATAATACAATTAATATATCATATTATAGATCTTTTATACGCTTAATTGCTTTATTGACTCTTATATGTTCTTCATATCGTATTGTTTTTAAAAAACTAAGAGTTCTGTACTTCTGTTGTTTGAAATTTTTTAAACTATTCTTATGAACGTTTTCTCTACAACCTCTCTGAGCAATGTTATCTCATTATTAAATTTATTTTTTTTTAATTTATTCTTTGAAGATCAGTGTTGTATATATATATATATGTACATTTTAATAGGTATGATCAAACTCCGCTTATTTATTGCAGTTTTTATGACAATGATTGAAAAATATCAACTTACTAGGCCATAGAACAATATCCGGTATCCTTTGAAAAGAGCTATATTTTAAAAGATAAATTTCTCGCAATGTATGACCGTGTGCTCGAAACAGACGATCGACACCATCGATAGAATAATCGATCATCAGTTTCTTGATTACTTCCAACAATTCTGCAGAAAGAATTGGTTCTGGAATATGCTTCGGTAAATTTTGGGACGTATGCTTCATGTCCCATGTTATATCAAAAGTTGTTTCACACCATTTTGTGAAATATGGCAATTCCCGGTTTCCAATGGGATATCTAAAAAAATATAAATATAAAAATTAATAAATTATTGTTTTGTATATATAATACGAGCGAATCCACACGTAAAATTAATATCGTTTACATATGAGAAATGACGTCTGTGTAAAATATATTCTTACAAATTTACAGAATTGGGAAGCGTTACTTTTTTTCACTACTTTTCCGTTACTTTTCGTAATAAACATGACGTTGTAATTTTTTGTAACTAAACGCTAAAGCTGATTCTGACAATCAGTCAGTAGTTGATAGTCTTAAGTTTTATCGGTGAATCGATGAAGTTGGTCAACAGCCAATTTGTATGACTAAGATTACGATTTTCTTAAGATTGACCAAATTCGATTTTATTTTTTTCCATTAGTCGAATTAAACGACACTGTATAATTAACAACTAGTAGATGCGAAAAATCATAGTCATCTATTTAGGTTAAAATTGGTTAAGACTTAAGATTTACGACTACCAACTCATTGTAGAATCAGCTTAAAGTTGTGCTAAGATTGGAAAAATCAACTTTTCTAACCTTTGCATAACTTTAGCGTTTAGTTATAAAAAATTGCATATCATTATGAAATTGTTTATTATGAAAAGTAATAGAAAAAATAAGTGCTTCCGAATTCTGCAAACGCTGTATTAAGAAACCGCTATCAATGGAAATCAGATATTTATATAGGGTATCCGATGAGACTTCTTCCAAATGCTTTTTGTAGATAGTGGACTAAATTAAGTCGAAAAGTCCTCTACCATTTTGCAACTTTCGCAATAATTAAAAATGGAATCACACGATGTTCAATTTTTTGAATGATAGCATATCTGCTCTGATGTGATACGTTATGCATACGCTAGAATTCGTTTATACATTGAGCGTTGCATGCTGCATATACATGATTTTTATATTTATTATGAATTACTTCATAGCTTATTTCCTTGCATCCATCAATCAAAAGAAATAATTGCTAATTTCATAGTTATTTATCAAATGTCAGACAATATGTATCAAACTAAGCATGCGTGTATGCTTATCATTCAAGAAATCGAGCATCGTGATTCCATCTTTACAAGATATTGATTACTAAAAATTGTCGAAAATTGGTCTTTAATAATTTTGTACTCAAATACTATCTTTATAGAAAAACTGCAAGAGACAAAAATTTATTTTTTTCTCATGGAGCTCTAAGAATTTTTTCAGGATTTTTTATCAATTTTTTACTGCATTTTCTTATTTTTGCTAGAGTCCTGACCGAAACTTTTAACTCGAAATTGAACCGAAACACTCGACTATATGTCAATTTTCAATCGAAACCGAAACTAAAATTAAAAAATAGAAATCCTATAAAGGCCATTTGCATAGACATGTCCATATATCGTATACTTTTTTTTTATAAATATCATAATTTATTGAAATAATAATTAAATTCCGGTCGAAATCGAAAATTTCGGTTGTGTCAATTTTGGTCAAAGAATATAAGTATTTCTTTTTCATACATGTCATAATTTAATTAAATGAATTTATTAAATAAAACAATATTAAGAAGAGCTATATGATTTCAGTCAAAACATAATAAGTGTTCGTTTTCAGTTTCGGTAAAAAGTTTCGGTCGGACTCTAATTTTTACTAACTGAAGAAAAAATATGGTATTAAAAAATTCAAAAAAAATTCTGAAAAAATTTTTAGAGTTCTATGAAAAAAAAATAATTTTTGTCTCTTACAGTTTTTCTGTAAAGTTTTAAAATTTGAGTAAAAAATTATTGAAGATCAATTTTCGGCAATTTTTAGTAATTAATATCTTGTTAACTATTGCGAAAATTGCAAAATAGTAGAGAATTTTTTTACTCAGTCCGCTCTATCTGCCCATAAAATATTTGATTATTTTAGGACCTGTAAATATAATTATATATGTTGTATATATCACATAATACTTATTTTCTTTGTATGACCTGCAACTATCAATGCTAAGGAAATTCATTTTTTGTTTTTATTAATTATTAATATAAGTATTTATAATTATTTTTAAAAAAATCACGAAATAGTACACAAGTAACATCTTAACTATTCAGTACATAACTGTTCAAAATTATTAGCAGCAATCACTTTAAATTATGCGTACATTGAAATATTAAGACTTATCTAAGACTTATCTACGCACACCATTGATAATTAATTCATCGTGATAAACAAATTTATGAATTTTTAATTTCAAAATTATAATTCAATAAAAATTATCTAGGAACAAATGTTATATATATGGACATATCTTATATGTAATTAAATATAATTGTATACAAAATATGTCAATTTTTTATATAATTATATATGATACATTTTTTCTCGAGTCGGAATTAATAATTTAAATTTATAATTATATATATATATATATATATAAATATATATATATATTGTATTTTAATGATTAAAATTTTGATTTTTTATTAATTTGTAGAATGTGTCATTAAAACATGTCAGTTTATTATTTACAAATGTAATATTCTATTAATGTAGGGTGATCAGATGCAATATATATGAAGTAGGACTTGCAATGCAATTGCTCAATGTACTAAAAAAAAGGGAGAATGAAGAATAGAAGAAAATAAAAGCAGATTGTTTATCTGAGATTCTATATTATTTTATATTCCTTTTAAATTTCTTTTAAATTAATTTAGACGAGCAAAACAATTTATGTAAAGAATACGGATGGTCATTAATTAATGTAATAAACAAAATTGTGAAAAATTCTATAATTAACATATTTTTGAAATAATTATATTATTAGTATAAATAAGAATGATATTTTGTGTTTTTTTCTGTTTGAGATTTTAGGAATTTACGCAAGGTCCTCTTTGAATTTGCTGGTGAAAGTCTCATTCAAAAAGAAGTAAATAAAAAGTGTGTAACACGCTATAAGATATCGCAATATGTATTAACATATATATAAGTGAATAAACATAGCTAATTACTTATAGCAAACGAGATAAAAGGATTTTCATTCAATTGTACACATTCAATATGTACACTTTTAATGAGCTAAAAGTTTCTCACTGCTATGAATATTATTGAAATCTTTAAGTAGTGCTGCTGCTATGAATAATTAAGTAAATTATTAAAATCGAGTAAAGAATTTTATATTAAATAAATAAAAACAAAGAGATCACAAAATAATTACTTAAAAAATTGAGAAAATTATTTCTAATTTAATCAATAAGAATCAAAGATCACACAAAATATGTAGCTTACGAATAAAACACATTTTTTATATTTGATTTTTTTCACGTTTTTTATCGCGTAGCTTTTTGTGACATCCTTCAATAAATAAAAATGTATCTCTATATAATTCTTTATAATAATAATAAAAAATTCTTATATGTTATCATTTAAATGATAAAATTCGTCTAATTATAAGTACTACTGCACACGCTTAAGTAAATTTATCAAGTATGTATAACATATTGCATAGTTATTTTGTCTTGCGTAAGTAACTGGAGCGACTATGAAAATTCATTCGATTTAAGTACTTGCATCAAACTGACTTGCAGAAGTAAAAACCGTATATACAGTATGCTCAGAGTCCTGCATGTTATAAAAACCTTCTAAAATCTAATCAAAATCTAATCAATTGTTTGTTCGCGTATTGTTTGTACTTAGTATCTTCATCTTCTCTTTCGTTTCAATGCCTGAATATATATTTATCTCATTTTAAATGCAAAAATTTTGGAGGATTTTAAGCAACGCGAACAGACGTCCGAGTTTCGCGATATGGTAGAGCTGTAAATACGCACAAACACACTTATGCAAGTTTATTAGAACTGTAGATAATGAGAGATAACACAACTGTATAATTATCGCAAATACAATAAGTGTACATACATTCCGGCAAACGTGCACAAGTTACTTGACAAGCTACGTATATAACCGGCTTATTAATTATTTATAAATCAATTTTTTCTATTTAATTATATACTTAGTTAATGATTCAAATGGAACTATTAATTAATATAATTAAAAAACAATTAAAATTCTTTATATTCAAGTTATTAATAAATAAAATACAATTAAAAGGAAAAGGATACAATTAATAGGAATCATCAATAAATCACCATTGAAAATGATGACAAATAACCTTAGAAGTTTATTTACAGATTGAAAAGATTCTAAATTTATTTCAGATTTAACATATATAAGACTCTTAATTGCGAATTGGTGTATTATCTAGTAATCATATAGTCTTTCTAAGGTGGATTTTGTGGAGCACAAGCTGGATCCCCTCAGAGTCATCGTCTCGTCTATTGATAGCCCTTTTAATATGTTAACTATTTTTTTACACAAGATAATTATTAAAAGCATTCCAATGGCACATAGCCATATTAAAAATAGATTTAATAGATTAAGAAACTCAATGATAAACGATTTGACAATGATATATATGATTTTGATTTCACTGATGTTTCGTCCTCGAAAACTGAGTGTATGCTGGCTAAATTTAATTCAGTACATCCCAGAGTTCACAATGGAAATTGGTGCCAAAGAAATTAATTTTTTGGACTCCACTATTGTTATTGACAATTGTTATATTAAGTTTGATACATATCACAAACAAATGTACGTTCTCAGCGAAATATCTTAATTTTAATTCTTAGCATCCCCTCTCACAAAAAAAGGCACAATTATTAGTTTAGTTGACAGATTCTTTCTCATATTTAGAATTTCATAAAAAGAACCTTGAATGTGTAATGAAAATTTTACTAATAAAAATTGATAATAACAAAGAACTCTTTATTTCAATAAACAATGAATATAATAAAGGTACATAAGAATCTAAATTACAAATTTTATGTTGAGGAAAAAGATAAAGTATATTACATAATAAATATTATTATAATCTATAATCGAATAAAATTATTACATGTTTCGGTCTTTTGATTAGGCTCTTTTCAGATATATAATAATGAAAAACGCAGTTTTTTCAAAATGTAATACTAAACATAGAAATCATTCATGTATACGTATTTCGAGAAACCAGTTGAAAGTTTTACGAAGAAACGGAAATTGCTCGTCAAAAGGTTGGATGATCGATTGAGAAAAATTTCTTGATATTCTAATAAAAATGTCAATTTAATTAATTATCTTAAGTTAAAAAATAAGCAAATATGTCATCTCAGTAGAAAACACTTCGATCTGATCGTGAAGTGTTGTTATATCTTGGTGATACATTTTGACGAGTATCGTATCATCGAAATATAACACATAATCATTTCTGATCAGATTGGTGAATTTTTTATCAAAGTGATGTATTTATATTCCGGTGATGCCTTACATTTTATTTTCAATACTATTTCAAAAAGGATAAAACAATTGGTTAACAAAAAACCAACTATTTAGACTAGTAATTCCACAGAAAAAAAATGTTATGGTTCACGATCCATTTATATAGAGTCGGTTTCGGAAAAATTTAGACATATAGTTATTTCGAAATTGTCATTTTATAGTCTGAATAAATTGTCTTGTTTTATCAAAGCACAGAAAGATCCCTTACTATCTAATTCTTCCCCCAAAAATGTAGTATATAAAATATCCTGTAATAACTGTGAAGCTACATATCGATGGCTGTTACGTTTCATTTGTCTTACGAAAAACAATATTTTACATGATTCCGCAAAAAGAAGCACGTTTCAATTTAATTGACGAATATTATCACGTTTCGATTCTCGCTGTGAAAACTAATATGTTTCAGCGTTTAGTCGCAAAAAGTAATATATTTTGCTTTATTACTGCGAAAACTAATATGTCTGAACGTTTTATTACGAAGAGTAGGACGTTTTCCTTTAAACTAACATGTTTCATGAAAACTAACACGTTGAAAGGTACTTAATCACTAATTCGTTTGCTAATGCATTCATTGATTCGTTTGTTCTTTTTTTCTTTTGTCCATTCATACATTCGCTTATTGTTCGATTTGTTCATTCATTGAATTCTATCTTTATAACCTTACTCATATAGCATAGAAGATTGAAGCAATATTGCTGCAATGTTGTATTACAGATTGCAATGTAACATTGTATTACAGAAATGTAAATTAATAATATGCCTGCAAAATGTCAATAATATGCTTGTAATTCAAACATTGCAAATGTAATTCTTTAATTGTTAATAATAATAATAATATAAAAATATAAGTTTTTTACAATATTTATGTAGTACAATATTTTAGTTTAACAGCCGTTTTTATGATAAAATAATTAATGTAATTCATTTTATATTTAAATAAAAAATTTATTGATCTATTATTTGATGGCCATTTCATTAGTTAAGTTTTATATTTATTTTAAATATGAAATCAAAAGATTGTATAATATCGAGTCAATGCATCATTATCGGATAAGATGATAATAAGCAATTAAACTGCTGAAAATGATTTATTAATCGAAATATTAATTATGTGATCGGTGATATTTATGCCTGAGAGAACGCAAGAATAGACCAATATCCGAACTTCATTGATTTTTCATTGAAATTTCATACCGTCACTTTTTAATCAATTGACTCGAAGTAGTTTCGAATTAAAAAGAATCACTGCGATTTACTTAATCCATGATTAACTTACCAAGCGACTGTATCATTATATTAATGTGAATAATATTTGTAGTTTGTTCGGAGCACATACATACATGCTTTATCCTTACGAATAAATTTATCCTTCAGAATTAATACTATATTTATTGGAATATTTTATGACTCATAAAAAATTGCTTTTAGAAAGCACATATCTAGAAATGCTATGTAGAAAAATTAAAATTAGATATATGTATAGAAATAATTTTCATTTTAGAGTCTTCGTAAAAAACTTATCCAAATACATTACATTGCAATATTATTGGAACGTTTTCTTGCAATATAACAAAAAGCGGACATCTTAATATTGTTGGAATTTTGCAACAATGATTCAGCAATGTTTCGCAACCACTATGTAGTATATAATGTTTCAGTGAAATCATTCTGCAATGTTTCTGCAATCTTTCTGTGCTGTATAAATATAGACTTACAAATTTGAATTTTTTGTATTTTCCGTACGTATGTTAGCTTGACATTGTAAAAATGTGGACTAAAAATAAAATTACAACTAAAAAGCAATAATAACAATGGAGTATTCATTTTACTATTTGGAACCAAAAATAAAATCACTAGTATAAGTATTTTTACTTCTAACCTTTGATAGTTATCAAAATTCTTGAAGGATGGTCTACAACCATATTACTTTTCGCGATATAAAGTGAAACAGATTATTATATAGTCAAATCATCAAACATATTAGTTTTCGCGATATAAAATGAAATATGTTACGCTAAAGGCCATTAAATGTTGGAACGTATTAAGAATTTGTTGGAATTTGTTCTAGAATGTGCTTTTGTTTTTAGTTTCTTGCTTTTTGTTATTTTTTACATCTTATCTTTGCTTCTTATTTTTTTGTTTTATCACTTGATATAAGAGTTAACGAAGTTCGAAAGAAACAAGAAATATATAGCAAGAAATATAATTATCGATAATAAAACGGTTGCAAAGAAATAAAAGCAAAAAACAGAGCACATTATAGAATAGGTTTTAGTTTTCGTGGTGTAAAAAGAAACATACTACTTTTCGTCACAAAATTCTCAAACATATTATGATTCGTGATATAAAATGAAATGCTTATCAAGTCAAATGTATTGATTTTCGTGACGAAAACGGAAATGATGTTCTTCGACCTGTCATAAGTGGAGTTTTTCGAAGGACAAATGAAACGCGTGCTACTTCATAGCAGGCGTCGATATTATGTTGAATGAATTAGCAGACA
>Ga0157364_1001933_pt1 | contig 18526 bp, 11 predicted proteins | sample AttsexASBM2_FD_111476 | JGI IMG/M metagenome (GOLD analysis project Ga0157364, IMG submission 111476) | Fungus gardens microbial communities from leaf cutter ant in Ribeirão Preto, State of São Paulo, Brazil - Atta sexdens ASBM2 | ecosystem: Host-associated > Fungi > Mycelium > Unclassified ...
TCTCCTCTCCTCTCTTCTTCTCTCATTTTCTCTTTCTCTCTCTTCAATCCAGCTTTTCTTCATCCCCTAAATTTTTTATTTCTCATCTTGCCCGAGCAATTTCTTTTTATCGATTCACCGGTGCGAACATACGCGTTTTGGCTACCGTCCAAAGATCAAATCATTTACAATCTGCCGATCCACTAGTGAATCCAGACTGAACTTCCTATTTTCCGTGGAGTCAATAGCTGAGTGACGTCTCCGTGCCAGCGACAGGCGAGTCCCCATTCTTGAGATTCTCCGTCCTGGTCGCACGCGTACTTCGATTCGACACCCACGAAAGCTAATTCTCGATCGATCCTCGTGCCAACCACCCCTGAAACGCTTCGATCCGTTGACCTTTTTCCTAATTGGCAATTCACAGTAATGTACATGTGTTGCCAATAATTTTCGACTGCCTGACAACATTTGGCTAATACAGCAGGATGCAACAGTACGTCATCAATATATTGTAGTTCCATAAATAATCATCCGGATTTCATAATTACAAATTACGCGACAAGTGTTACCAGCATTTAACCGATAAAATTTTTAAAAGCTTTATCAAACATCTATAAAGTTGGGCATGTATTTGAAATACTTTTATTTAAAAGTATTTGCACACAATTCACAGTATTTGCAATACAAGTGTATTTTGTATTTTGTATTTTGTATTCAACGAAGCACATGAAAGTATTACGTATTTCATATTTAAAATCGAAAGATTGAAAGTTTTTTGTATTTTGGAAGTCAAATAATAAAATTGATTATCAATCTTTAAAATGCAAAATACAAAATACAAAATATTTTCATGTTTTCTGCTAAAATACAATTGTCTTACGAATATTGTTTTTCAAATAAAAGTATATTTGAAATATATGCCCCCACACCTGTGCTAAAATACCCAATTTGATGTCGGATTTCTCCGAGAAATTATTAGCAAAAAAATATAACTTGTGAGTGAGCTCTGCTATCTTACGACGACCGTGTTTCCTCGCAGTTTACAACGTTATAAAGTATTGTTGATAAGCTAGTCGTAAATTTCCGCGGCAGATATGGAAGATAGAATAGGGATCGTGAGTCAACGTTAGACCATCATCGGCGTTAATCGTAAACTATTATCTATAGGTCATCGTAAACTGAGTTTATCCTTAGTCTGTTCCACGGCAAATGGACAATACAAATCAATGAACCGCTGAATGTGCGGATCAAGATATGCCGCGTACACGCGATTATATACTAAAGATGTACGCATACACGTACATCTAGAGAGAATTACGGAGAGAAAGGGACGAACACAGTAGAATTAATTGAATATTGGATTCAAGTTCATACTTGCGAATAATATATCCGATCAGCCTGTAATCGGCCAAACTTCAATCACTCGCTAGATAGTCAACACGAATAACAATCTGCTGGTAATACTTTTCACATCGTAATCTTAACAACAAAAATTACGAGTCTGCTTCGAATTTAGTTTATAGGACACTTGTTAGCGAGAAAGGATTAATTATATTATTAACATATAATCAAAATAATGACTTTAATTGAAAGAAAAATGTCGCGCATGAGAAAAGTATTTTAATTTTAAAAAACTTAAATATCTGTCTTTATTTTGTTTCACATGAAAGTAATACGCATAATACCTACTATAACAAGACTATCATTACATAATATGACAATTTAGAGGGACACGGATCGAATCGATCATTGATCGGAAAAATTTAACTGCTGTAATGAGAAAAAAAACTATAACGGAGAATCCAAAGGATGAGTACTCGCTGAACAAAGCTTAGGCTAAGTTCGCGTTCGCTTCGCGCATATCAGCGTGCCCTCATCTTACCGAGAGATTCTTGTCGTTATCGTTATGAGACGATCATTCAAAAAGATCGATCTCTTCGATGCAGCAAATTAATTATTCCAATGAGCGTTTCCCTTATCAAACACGTTCTTGATGTCCTGCAAGTGGAAATATCAAATAAATCGCCTAAAGATCTCTAATCTTGTCGATCATTTATTATCATTTATTATGCAGAACATATGCTAATTATGTGTTCATTACGTCGACCGGGATAAGCTGGCATGAAAGAGCCCTGAACTGAATACACAAATATTCATAGCTCTGTATCGTTTTCATAGTACACATTATGTACATATCGGAAGAGCGATGTCGTAGTTGCCGCAATAATTCTGCATTAATTTGACTCGCGCGTAAATAACATGCAGATTGGCGAACCTTCATTAATTATGCGAAGACCGATAAATTGAATCCGTAAGGCGATTGTGCGTGCAACATTAAATCATAAAATTAAAACCGTAATTTCCACTAACGAGTCTTACGTTTTACGAGGAAAAGAAAGGGAGAACAGTATCTGTCATTCAATTACTAGAGCCAACACGGGGTTACACGCGTCTCGCAAATTACGAACTCGCGCGTGTCTAATCTTCACTAAGCGCATAACACGTCAATAAATATTCGCGCATATGTTGATCGGCGGCTTGCGGTTTATGCTACACGTAGGCACGGTGGTTGTACCACATGACGGTTTCTTGTTGTCAAGCGACACAAGGCGCACATTTCTCATGCCACTTGCATTCGCGAATGATAGACTGCGAACAATCTCGCAGATTTTCATTCGTTGCCGCTCTCTCTCGTATCACCCACATTCACTCCACGTGAAATACGCTTCAACAAATGATCTTTTCACGACAATTTAGCCTGTCATCATTCACCTCCAGGTCGTTTATTCCGAAAATTCAAAGGGCAAAGAAAATTTCATTCGAACCTATTCGAAGATCAAGATGGGGAGAATGCAAATAGACAAGTGCACTCAAAGTTATTCGCCGCAGGTATAGGAAAATCGTCGCAAAGTCTCGCTTAAAGCGAGAGATTCCAAGTGTCATCTTCTCTATATGCACCATAGAGAAGTTATTCCTAATTGGATAATATTCCGATAGGAATCGCGAAAGTGCCAGGAGATGACCAGCGCATTCTCCTTCTGTGATGATGATAATAATAATCTTCTCGTTCGCGCACAGGCATAATTGAACGAGAAACAGCCGAGAAATGCCTGACAAAAGTAATCGACCGACAAAGCAGAGCAAAAAATTGCGATACGAGGACATAAAGTCGAAAAATTCCGCGTATATCACCTAGTGTGACGGGTTAATCATTTTTAACATTTCTAATCGATTTGTGACGTGCGACGCGCAGTTTTTGCGGGATAGGACGACAATAAAATTTTTCTCTGCCTGGACAAGACTAGACGTTGGGAAATAAACGAGGTACTCGATACCTGCCTTTCACCTGTTGCACGTATGTTCCTGCCGCGCCGCGATGTGCAACGACATTTCTCCCTGAAGCAGCTGCTCGATTCCTTCTTCCCCCGCACAATGTCTCGCGTTTCCCGCGAGTACTCTTTCACACCCTGTCGCGTATCCCTACGAAGTGCGTCAGCATCGCATCCTCGGCCATCCCCACGACTGGGGACACATCGCTTCTTCGATTCTCTGCTATCGGAATTTATTTCTCGTCGAGACAAGACGGACGATCGCAATCGGCCCATTTGACTGCAGCGAAATACGTTTCTCTCGATCGCTTCGAATTGAAATCCCGGGGTTAGTAAATCAACGGGATGCGAGTTGCGGACATTTATTTTGAGCAGCTGGTATTGATCCACACCACGAGCATTTTCGATTTGTCTATCATCGATAGAAAATGATATCAAGAATCAATAGTTTATATTTCTAATTTGTGTTAAACAATTACTTTACATGCGAGATTATATTTTACTGTGAAAGGTATAATACATGTTAAATATTATTTATATTAAGCATATACAACATAAATACGCTGTATAATGAAATTTATTTTGATTTGAAGATAAGATCATTATAACGATGATCTCGAGATAAAAAGATAAAATTAGAATTCATTTTATGTGTCTCAATTTCCACTTGCAGTGACAAGGAAAGATACATAGTTAACACAACAAAACAACGATAACGACGAAATTTCGTAAAATCAATGACAATACTTATCACCAAGAGATAACAAATCTTGATTTAAAGGCGAGACGAGAATAATCATATGCGACTCATAGGCGCGAAGCGAACGCGTTTGTTCGGATGCGCTCTTACTTGCGTGCCCCTCGGCGCACTCGATCACGAATTACAGACCAAGCTGTAATGAAACATCCTCTACGTAAAAACGTGCGGTGCGTGCGAGCTGGGGCACTCATGTAAGACCACGTGCCGAAAAAAAAGAAAAAAAATAGAGATGTACCGACCTCTCTCGATGAATACGTTAAGCTGCGTTCCTCTATATTAGCCCTTAAGTGTTACTCGACGAGAAGTTGGACATCCCAGTTTCTCGAGGAAATCGCCCGCACACGGCACGCTCTGTGCTGTCTCGGCTCGAGTGGCATCGGCGTCTCGTTCCGACAATCGATTTTTATTAGTCATAGAATCGCGAAATCACAGGGTCGCGCGCTCGTTATCCACAAATCGATTGCCACGCGAGAGCACAGGACTGATGATAAGATGCGCCCTCGCGCATCGGCGAGGACTCGTTGAAAGAACCAAGGCAACAAGACACGCGCCGAGGGCGAGCGATTTCTTCCCTCTTCACATTTGCGTGTCGGACGAGAATTGTAGATCGTAAAGAATCGTAAAATCCCCCAACTCCTCCACGTCCATAAAGGTACATCGCAATGTTGGGCGGTGCCCATTACCGCCGCCCTTCTTTCGCAGTGCAGCATACGACGCGGTGACAGCGATGGAATTTCTTTTTTTTTTTTTCATTTCTCTCCTCTTCTTTGATTTTAACTCGATTTTTGCGATTTCGCGCGTGAAAAAAAAACGTGCGTTCAACCGACCGATGAACACGCGTGACCTTTGTAACTTCATGATGCGTTACGCGCTATTTTATACGAACGAAATATCTCATGGATGTCATCTCTTGCGTCGCACTTAAAAAAAAATCGAGATAACGCGGAAAGTATTGGTAGAGATTGCGATTTAGGAATTTTATGTCGGGGAAATAACGTTTCATCTTCGTCCTCCCTATTTTATGGGATTTAAAATGTTGGCGTGAAATAAGAAAAGAGGCTTTTGTTGCATATTTTAGTGGCGCGTATCGATCACGCTCTACACGAGGAATCAAACGATGCGATAGGCCGTATGTTGGTTAGCCCTTACCTTGTTCAATATCACGCAGGAACGACTCTCCCAAACTGAAAGCACAAACTGCGTACGCACGTGCGCGTGCATATATGCGCGCGCCCGTGGAATATATATCGCGAATTTAGTATTTACGAGCGGAACGATCGGCGGCCCGAGATTCGGTGATCAATACCGAGCTCGTTTGCATGTTTCTCGTGCGAGTTCACTTCGGTCCTTCTCGGTGAATTCAAAATGTTGAAAAACATTCGGAAGTCTCGCTCGTTAAATTATGGCTTTGTCGAGAAAGTCGAGCTTTATCGACCGGAACAATTCAATTGCATGCAACGAAGGTCCTTTTTCTTTTCTTTTTTTTTTTTCGTTGTGAGGAACCGCCGCACTTCTCTCATCAATGGCGCAACTGTGATTTTTCAGAAACTTCCAATGAACTCCGGAAACGTATTTGTAGAGCTCGTTAAAGGCTGGACGAGGATCAATTAAAATGCAGCTATTAAACACTCAATCCAATCGAGCTGAAATTCTCGACAATGGCGAGGACACCCGATACACGTTTTCGCACGTACGCATGCGTTTCGCGAAATTTACGATCGCTGTAATCCATCGTGACTCCGATGGGATAGGTGCCGAAACGCGTAGCCCGTTTTCGATCTCCCGATTACGCGCCGCTGCATCGCCGTCACCGTCGCTGCAGGTTGCACTGCCCCCCATTGAAATGCATTCCGAGCGCATTTCTATTACTCTGCTACATATAAACGTTGTCTCTCCTTGCCTCCCCCCCCCTGCCCTCGACTCATATCGATTGCTCTCCCCCCCCCATATGACATAAATTATATATCTGTATTTATGCCAAACTTGAAGACTTTTGTCGTCTATATGTCGTACACCCGTACTTTGTTCGATCCATTTCGCCCTCCGTCACTCAACGAATCAACATCAACTGTTATTGATTGATATGTCTGTACAGTATGTGTGTCGCATGTCATGTGTGTGTATATATATATGTACAGAAATTAATGGCCGTTTCGTGTCGTGGCGCGACGTAGCTTGCATGCTTTCTTGACGGCGCGTAGGTGATGTTCCATCGCTAACACGCAGATTCCCACTCCCGTTTTCCTATGTCACGTGTTCGTGTGTACGTGTTCGCGCATCGGTAAACTACAAAACAGGGATTGAAACTCGAGTAATTTTGGTGAGTTCGGATTACGGTGCTGTCCGATTGTGAAAATCATTTTCAAATACATATTCCGCGATCATTCGCGCGAGTAAAATGCACTCTTCATGTCCGAAGCATCGAGAATTGAACTCGCCAAACAATTACTGCTCGCAGTTTCGATTCCTAATCACAGAGAAAACATGCGCGTGTATGTTTGTACGTGTATACATGTGTAAACGCCTGAATGTGAGTTCGTGTAAACTCGTGAATGTAAACTCGTTAATAAAGCCTCCACAGCAAATAAAGTTACATTCACATCCTAATGAATTCACAATAATCATGTATAAATTATGATGTTACTGTGAGATTATTAAAAGGTCACAGCGACATCATATTATTATCTTGATGTCACAGAAGTGAGAGGTAACTTTTATCACAGTTGCATGATATCGTAGCGAATCACAAACAACTGTGACAAAGCGGCCATTCGCTCGTCACTAAGACTTTATTGTGATATTACTGTGACTTTTTTTGCTATAAGGGAGAGCATGATTAATTGTGCTCACTGTTTGAATCGGCTTTAAACGTTATAGTACGCGATTGTACGTCGCGAGACACGAGCGTGACTGGTGCTTCGACCGTGACGATCCTTCCTCTGCATCAAGTCCACTGCCGTCATACTTTTTCGATGTGATCTTATTTCGTAAAATCACATCTTCAATGCGCGAGTAACTCTTGAAAGCTCTCCAAGCTGACGGTCACTAAAGCGACCGTGTAGCGTCGATATTTCAGAGAGTTTCGTGAATAAAAAGAATGGTCTCTCGGAGATCGAGTTTATCTCCGTACACCTCTAAAGATACCGGAGCGTTCATTTAATTATCGTTTACGTTGCAATTGAAATGACGTCAAGCGTCATTTCTAACTGATTACTAATTAATGTTTGCATGCATGCTTTCATTTGCAGTGTGAATTGAAACCGATATAATTTAGGTTTATAGGTTCGTATTTCGGTATTACGTATTTACGTATTTACGGGAATACTCATCATGCAACGTTTATTCAAATTGATGAAAGCACGACATTGTAAGGTACATTCGTACGCAGAAAATCGAACTGGCTCATAATTATACCGGTTACGATTCTAGATTTTACAGATGGGATCTGCGGTCGACAGCGAAAAGCGGCTCATTCCCAAATGTAATCATTCGAGAGACTATGATTATTAGATGATTATTAGACGAGGCACTCGAATGCACATACAAGAAACCGACCCTCCGGGACCACTTCTTAACGTCATTGGCTTGATTAAGCCTGTCGGATAAGAGGCGTTATATATGAAGATTGAATTTAATTAGTTAAAGGGTTGCGGCGCCGTTCCACAGCCTGCATTTACATCTTGAGACGTCCATTCCCGATGCATCACGTTGGCGTAGTAAACCACATGTAGCCGCTTCGTGAATAAGGGTTGAACTGGGCTATGAAGGCAAAATATACGTGTCGCAATGAATTATGAGGGGCTAACTTTATGAGCTCGGTCTGTCGTAATTTTCGCTACGAATTCACGATACAAGCATTTGCCATATAACTGGCAATTCGGTATTTGCTCGTCGAAATTATTCCGGGAATTATTATGGGAGATAATCGAGGTAAGGAGAGAGAGAGAGAGAGAGAGAGAGAGAGAGAGAGAGAGAGAGAGAGAGAGATCAATTTGGATGGGAAAGAGAAAAGACGATGGCAAGAGAATGAACGAATTGATTTGATTGGACAAGTCGATGACCGAATAAGAAATCTTCTCGAGAACGAGAAAATAAATGCGACGTAATCGGTGACGATCGAACTGCAAATGTGATTGCTACATCCCAAGAGAACATTTTTACAATTTTCTTAGTATACGAGCGGATCTTTGCATATATTCAGAAAAAGAAGATATACTGCTCGAAAGTGCATCGAGGACTGTTGAAGTCTTATCAAATTCGTTTTACCTTCATTGTGCCCAGGAATATTGGAAAATAACGTCTTTACGAATAATAATATCTCTCGTTCAAGAAATAACGTTCGCCGGTATCACGAAAAACGAAAAGGAACGAAAAAGCGTTTGCAAGGCTTGTATATTGAAAATATCGAAGTACTTACGAATTTACATAAAATTATCCCATTCGGTTTATGATTCACGTAGATCTTTCTGCGATAATGCGCTTCTGTAAATGATTAAATATTGAATCATTCAGGGCAATTCTATCCATTGAAAAAGGGCTCTTTTGAAGTCTTCAATGGCCCATGGGAATCAGCCAAACCATATCCTATTTGGCTCTAGATCAAAGAGCAACAGATACCCGGCGAGCAACACGGGACTTAAAAAAGAATGGAAAATCCTTTCAAGATATCTCCAACATCGTCACTTTCCCGTCCTCCAATCCTCGTGTAAATAAGAGAAGAGATGGAAGCTACAGGAATCTTTTGTTCGAGACTTCGTTTTAATTATTTTAATATGATTGTACAGCGCGATATCCGCATAGACAAGTAGCAGACTGTACAATCTTTTGATCAGCTCTTATCAGACATTAAAATATCTATGCGGAATATTAAGCGCCATATCTCATGAATCAAATTGTTCTTAAAGCCAATATTTATCGCCAGGAAAATATATGATACGAAAAATAAAGACTATTGATTTTATTTTTTGCAAAGCTCTTAGATTAACATCTTTATTAAACTTATTGGATAAAGAACTTATCGAATTATCGCAAAAATGTTTTGAATCTTCGAAAATTTTGTATCGTGAGATATATAATAGTCTGAAATTCCTCGAAAATTAAAATCAATCAATTTCCGTTTCTCCAACTTTTAGTAAAAATTGTACACACATATATATATATATATATATATATATATATATGTATATATATATATATATATACACACGTATATTGCCTTATTAAACATTTACAACGGCACACGATACAAGTTTTCGCGTAAAGCGGCCATGTGATTGCTACGCATTCGTGGCAGAACCGAGGAAGTTGTGAACACTTCGTCAGAAATGAGAACTTCTTGACCACGTGAAAAGCAATTTTCAACAACGATAAAGAGCCAGTTTTCCGCCTGTCGGCCGCACTAACGCGCTTTTCCAGGCGCGCACGGTGCTGCTTCACGAAAGAGAAATCACCGTCTCTTCTTCGCACCGCCCCACGGCCGAGCGGATTCTCCCGTTGCACGCCTTATCACGTAATGTCGGTTTGCAAATGCATCATTTCGTAGAGTAGATGTAGATGCAAGCGGAATTCATAGCTGCATGCGTTCGGCTTCGAGTTACCTAACGGAATGTCCCTATCATGTAGATACGTGCCCGTCTTAATCAAACTTTGACCTTGGTAGCTCGATCTGGTACTCAACTCACAGGAGGGTGGTGACTTATCCGATTTCATCATGAACGGGGAATGGTACCTCATCGGTGAGTTTCATTGAGCAAGTTTACCTGCCAATCAGACTTTGCCTCTGTATTGGCACGTGTATTTGTGTCTGTATTTGTATGTGTAATGGAACGTGCCTATAGAAGACTGAGAATAAAATCTCGAATCGACTCGATGCGCGTCAATGAATGGATTCTACAGCGAATGCGGAAGTATAAAAAAAAAAACGTTGCTTCAAATATAAAAGTTTTATATATATAAAGGATAAATAAAAATTTTTAAGAATTTTATTTGATTAATATTATTTAAAACAAATATGTATTAGAGCAACGCTTAAAATATCAACGATTGTTTATGACACTTTGTCTCTCATTAAAAATTGCTGATTGGAATGAAATTCTAAACCAAAATTTGATTGATGCATTGTTTTAACGGTGAAATATCAGTCAAAAGACTCTATTTTTTAATTATTATTACACTTATATCAAAAATTAATATAAATATTATACTATGCGATGTCATAAGTCTCAGCCGCATTGATGTTGATATAAATAACCAACATAATATAAATTTAACATCATGGATATTTAATACTTATGGTGTTAAATTCACACTCATACTTTTTAATATATATTTTCGCTTTTACATGAAAAAAAAAGGTTGAATAATCTTTTCCTTACAAGATTAGTAAAAATAAAAATAAATAAAAATTCTGGCTATATTTTGTATTAAATACTTTGCCAAATTTTTGACAAACTTTACTTGCCTGAAAGTAAAAATGCTGGAGATAAGGTAAAAAGTACATTACAATATAGTAAATCCATTCCAGATTTACTTTACAATAAAGCACAATTCAGAGCTGGGATTTAGTTGCACATTTCAGCCGAATTTCAGCTTGATTCCTGCCCCTTACTTCACCAACCCGTGCAGCCTAAATGTCGATCGGCATTTAGGCTGCGCGCGGGTTGGGCAGGAATCAAGTTGAAAATCGGCCGAAATGTGCAACTAAATCCCAGCTATTAATAAATCGTACTATTTTCAAGACTAAACACGAACAACTCTCGAAATTTACAAAAATATAAAAAAATATCTTACATGATTATACAACAATTGCATAAAAAAAGTAAATTTTAACACAAGTAGGCGCCTGTTTCTATATACGGACTTACTGATTCTAATAAAATTTACTAGAATTCTAGCGTATATTACTTTACATTTTTCTCTGTGTATGCATAATAATTGATTTTATTTGCACTTCCATAAAATTATTTTGGGAAGAAAAAATGATTAATATAAATATGGAAGAAAAAAAAGAAGTCAGTTTGACATAATTTAAATTTTCTCTCTGGCCGTTTCGCGTTCATCCTCGTGTATTCTCGACACATATGCACAATGATATATACATACATCTACCGTTAATCCGTCGCAATTTGCGAATCTGTTTGTACAGCGTGTACATTGTGAAAGTACGGAATGGGAACGGAATTACGAATAGAATGCAATAATATATTGCAAGGAGCTATTATGGAATTCAACGATTCTATTTTCGGGCAGTAATTACGCGGCCACATCTCAACAGCTAAATGTATAATCTCTCATCCGCATTTTATTACATACACAGACAAGATAACTATTAATTCAGGTTATGTTCAATATCAGCGCAGACATGAGATCTCGTATACTTTTTAAAAGCCATTCTTCATTTCCGAGATTTGTACTCACAATTTAACGAGCTCTCTGCTTCCGACTGGCTTTGCGTCACATATGAATGCATCGCACTAAGAAATAATACGAATACACAATTCGAGTTATGACTGTGTCTTTATGAAGTCGGTTTATTAAATATTCACGAATGTAAACGTATTTGTTCTGGCATCCAAACTCTGTAAAAAAAATATCATTATTTAAAAAACTGAATAATTTCCTCTTTTTTTATCTTGAATCATACTACTGTTTGTTTATTCAGCGAAAATATTTTTTAAATTCTATATATTTTTTTATAAACTTCATCCTAACATTTATTCTAGCGCCACCTTTTGTGATAAATTCTAGCTTTTATAAAAGAAAAGGGGCTATATTGCTAAACAAAATCTCTGTTATCCTGATTCGTTCCAGCTTCTCAACTGAATTCTGGAACGCAAATTTCACTGGTACGAAACAGCGTCATTGATGTGTAAAGGAATGCTGATGGAAGCCGTTAAGAAACCGCAACTCCTCTCCTCTCCTTCTCTCTTCTCTTATTCTTTTCGATGTCATCCTAGAGTTCCTCATTTCGCGCGAAATCACGATCGCGACTAAATAGAAATCGAAAGATTTTATGAAGCCTCCAAGTCTCGGTGATGCCGCAATGGCGTATGACTTTATGGCGGTGATTTTCTATAGCGACCTAGCATAGCGCTCTTTCCTTTCTGTATTCCTTCTTTTTCCTATCCGTCACTTATTGGCTATGTTCTTTTACGACTGCATTCCTTGAGCTCGCATCGGAAAATGCTATTTTCATGTATGACGGTTTTCTTGAAGCGGATTCGGGATTGTCGACACGCCAAAACTGCAAAGAGAGATAGAATCTATGATAGTCTTGGTCTAGCAGCTTGAAAAAATCCCTGAAGATTTCCGCATAAGAGAGAGAGAGAGAGCCTTTAAAAAAGAGAAGTGCATTCTCCTGAAATGAAACTGCAAGAGAGAAAAAGAAATGAAAATATAAAAAATAACATTGTGCTTTTTTTTTAGTTAAAATAATTTATTAGTTAAAATAATTTTGAAACATATTGCTTGTTTACTATAACGACACAATTAAAAATTTTTTCATTAATTAAAAATTGAAATTTTTTTAATTGTTTGCAAAAAAGTAGTAACAAAGAGAAAAAGAAATAATTAAAAAAAAACATATTTTATCTATCTATAGCTAGTAGTAAATAGTAATATTTACTATTTACACTAAAATTGCATTTTAAAATTAATCGAATTGTAATAAAATTAATTACAAAATTTTAATGATTCAAAATTTTAATGATTCTTTTATTTGTGTTGTTGTAATAAATGAGTGATATATACATTTATATTTCTGTTTTGTTAATGAATCTAATGGAAGTAAATGAAGTAATCTTTTTTTATGCAAAGTAAAAAAGATAAATGGAAGAAAAATTTGAAGCTAATTAATAAAACTCTGGCTGTTTAAGAAGTGACAGAGACAAAGTGTACTCAATTACGTTGTCAAAAAATAAAACGCATGGACACAGCTCGATGCTTTCGATCAACAAAATGATACATTCGATGCTCTTCTGTGTTGGTAATCGACACAATCGACACATCGATGTGCGTAATTAAGAGTGTTGCTCCTAAAGTCGCGTTTTAAAGTCGTATTTTCGGAAACACTTAATTATCTCGAGGCAGATGCATCGAGCGTGGTCCACGCGTCGAAATACAAAGAAAAAGTGTTCTGAGGTACGAGCCAGCAACAAGTGAGTGTCCGATACCGCGATGTTCGAGATCGATTCGAGAGCCCGTTCGATCAGAAGCTATTAAGAAATCCTCCATCCACGAAAAACATATAGAACGGTCAAAGATCTCCTTTAGTTTTTAGTTTCCACTATCTTCGAGAAAATGCATCGACAGATGCATCGTATTTAAAATTCGCGAGGATGGCAAGTTTTGTTTTACCAATAGCTTAACTCGTCGCAATGGACTGGAATGGAAGCGGAAATTCGCAAATCCACAAGGTCTTTTTGTTCTTTACGAGTCGAGTCGTAATCCTAAGGTAATTTAAAACAAGGCCGCGAGAACCAGAAAAATTGTTACAAAAAAAGGTCGCTTGCACGAATCTTTGGATGCCGCCATGACTTGACAACATTTACGGCTCTCTCACCAGTTCGTAGCCTCGCGATAAAACAGATGGATGGATGATAGATAGACCCAACTTTATGACTTGGGCTTTTAGTCCCCTCAAGACACAATATAGATATAGTAACAAAAAGTAAATAAGACAAAGGTAGCAATAATAAAGAGATATAGCGATATTGATATATTTATAGGCAAGTGCTTTATTATGTTCTCGGCAGAAGAACGAAAAATAGGGTTGGAATATAATAGCAAACATAGAAAAAAAAGAAAGTGAGGATTGGAATATAATCGAGGAGTACAATCGATAGGCAAGCGATTATACTCCGCCGTGTTGAAATGTATCCATGTCATATGTAGTCCCTTGGACAGATATGTCGGCGTGTACATCGGTGCTGGCACTTTTTCCAGGTATGCCGGGAAAGAAGAACACATTAATATATCAATGCTGCCCGGAGCCGTACGTTGACGTCACGTTCACGATACAGATACGCAGAAGAACCCTCTACTACTTTTTCAACCTGATCGTGCCCTGCGTGCTGATATCGAGCATGGCCCTATTGGGCTTCACCCTGCCGCCCGATTCTGGCGAGAAGCTCACCCTAGGTAACGTAACTCTTAGCATGCCTGCCTGCACACCAGCCAGACACACCTCTTCCTTTCTTTTCGGTTGGAATTGTTACTGTTTACACGATATGTAATATATACACAGTATACATTTAGCTTGGAATAAAAACTCACAAGACACGTAGATGTTCAAAATCACGTGTAAATTTTTTTACTTCTTAAGATTTTAATTTTCGCTAAATTATTTTCGTTAATTACTTTTTAAATGGAAGATTTTTATTATGTTACAAAGTCGAAAATTTTGAAGTTAATTTATCGAGGAATTTTAGCTTATATTTTAGTGTAATTTTTTTATTTATAAAAATTTTTTTAGCTTTAGCTTTCAAATTGTATTTTCAATTAGTAAGTAATACCTTATGATTTAATGACAGAATTATCTTATTAATGATTTGATATAAAATAATGTATATTTTGATCTATTTTATGATGTATATTACACTGCATATATTACATATCTACACGTATTATACGTCTTTACTTTTTTGTAAGTATACTTTCCGTTGATACTTTATACTCTCGGCGCCACTGCTGACTGTCCTACGTTTGTTTCGTTTTTGACGACGGAAGAAAAATAGTCAAGATCGACTCTACTTCGATCACGGACGACCAAACGACGTCGCGTAACGTTTTCGTCGGGCGACACCCGTATAATGGCGATCTATACAGCGAGACTCCATTTCTTTTTCCTCTCACGGATCACACGCACACTTTTCCGGTTGTTGTCGTTAAATCGTTTAGCGGGGCTCTCGATGTCTCGAAAGCTCTCGTTTCCGTATATTTATTATCGCCGATGGTGCGCGTGCACTTTCACTCGCGTATCGATTAGTCGAACATACCTTTGCAATTACACTTAGCCATCAACAGGTTTTATTGTCGGGTCATTGGAAAAATAGAAGTTTGTTATTCTTCGGATAACATCTTCACATCAATTTCGACATCTACTTTTCAATAATTTGCCGATTTAGATGCATTCTTGTATTTAGATAAATCATCTCCTAATGATCCATTTCGATCATCTAAATAGGAAGTTAAGAAATTTCATCGTAGATCATAAATAAGTTTCGAAATAGCTACATATAATCAATCGAAATCGACATTCTTTGCTGTTATTTTTCACTTAGATAATGTCTTCTTATTACGTGTTGATACATTTGCATTTGATGCATATGCATTTCTTGCTGGTTTCTTGCCAGACACCAGAGTGGTCGCTATGTTCCCTCGTAAAATCGCAATGTCTATGGGCGCCTTCGACATCTCACAGGCTTATACGTCCACATTTACGAAGGGTCGTTCGAGGAAGAGTGCCGCGTGATTTGAATTTTGGATACGTCGGGCAACCAGTACATCGCGTTAGCCTGTAAAGGCGTGCTGCATGTTACATAGCACACCACGTATCTCGACATGTAAACGCCGTCGGTGATGCATATTTTAGAGGATCCGCGCAATAAGCCTCTCTCGAACGGCTCCTTTGGTCCTACAACGATGGTAGGCTACGTGAAATATTACGCGCTCTTCTCCACCAATTCCACAATGAGCGCTGTACTCGAATTGACCGATGGTATCGACGAATTTTGATGGATTTTCTATTCGAGCGCGCGCATCTGCGGAGATCTGATCCATTTCAACAAAATGTCCACGTTGACATTGAAGTGTTAATCCATCGAGACTGACGAGTTTATTAGCCGTTGAGAGTTCGAAGAATTCATAATTCGAAGTGATCTATCAATCGGGAGTAGAACGGACGATCACAAGCACTGATAATACCGCTACCGAAGCTCCCAATTATTCAGGATTAATACACAAATAACTAGCAGTGATTGCACCTTTCCATTGTTGGGTTCACCTTACACCAAAACGCCGAATAAAACTGCGTAAAATGACATCCGCGTCCTCGTGAATATTCATGGCGCATCGGCAGATCCAATCTCCGGCTCTCGATACCGCATCGGGAAAAGTCACCGACTCTTCTCGTCCAAGTTTTTGACATGTCAGAGATAATGAGACTTCTCCCTGTGGGGTGCTTCGCGCCTATTTTCCTAAGATTGCGCGGGAATTGTGAACAGCACACTACCAAGCTCCATCATAAAGCTGAAGACCAATCGTTTCATCAATCGATTTTTTATTTTTACTACTAACTCTTTTCCATTTATTCGTGAATTCTTCATAGTTGTCTACTGTTTTTTTCTTGATTGTCTTGTGCGACGCTTTTGATCAGGCTTTCCAAACACGCTGGGATTGTCATGTATAATTCCCATCTTGTGTTTGAAGCAATCGACGGGTTCGATAAAATCGGACGAGACATCAAAGCGAGATATTAGAAAACCGTTTCGCCAATGTATTGATTCCGATTGCAAACTGGTTCCACAATATATAGCGTACATATACCTGTATATATGCCCATCAGTTGATGTACGTGACTGTCGTAGTGACTCGCAGTCCGAATTATCAATTCTCGATACGTTCTCGATACTTCCTCACTTATCATTAATACCATTTTCATTCCGCGAGAGCCTCTCGTTATTTTTCACGCGGTATTAGTCGAAAATACACTCCTGTAATTATGATAGATCCATTACGAAATTCATGTCGAGTTTCTCGGCCGTTCTCCCATCTGTCATATTTAAGAGAATTTTCGAAAGCTGTGGCAATTACCGGGCGATATCTCTGTGCAGGGATGCCATATTTTCCCATTAATTTTTCCTTGGAGATCTTAAATCATTTACAATGCCTCTAATACAAAAAATGTATTACATAAATATATTACATGAATATAAAACACATCAATGCTTGTATTTTAGCAATTTTTTTGTTCAAATGCGATTGGTACACAAAGAAATACATTGATATGTATTCTTATTATATTACTTTTTTTGTGTGTTTTTTTTTATCAAAAGAGAAGTTTGAGTGACAAAATCTCACTTTGACAAGTCATAACCGCGGTCGGTTTCAGAAACGACTTTTCTCATTCGTCGTTCGGGAATTGAATTGAAATTTCGTGTGATGGTTTGGGAAAACGACAACCTAGAATCGATGTCGAAACCGATTCGTGGCTTCGCCGTCACTGTCATCTCTCGTGTTCGAGACTGTTCTTGACAAACGTTATGGTGTTATGGTGTCAGAGACAAATGGACATAGCACACTCTTTACGCATATTATTTTCGATAACTCGCAGAACGTACCATGAAAATATTTCCTCTTGGCACTTACTAGCTCTCGTAGAAAGCTAAGAATAAACGCTAAATCGATATTACTCCTAAAAATGTTGATTTAAAGTCGAAATTTTATTGGGTATTACATTCGGCTTTATTATGACATTAATGAATTATATTAAATTATTTTATAAATTAAATTATGAAATAGGAGAAGAAATTTGAAACTTCCGAGTTTTCCCCTGAGATGTTTGATCGAGATGCAGATTATATAAGATGTTCCAGAACCATTAACCTTAATTAATTCTTTGACCAACTTGAATAAATTTTCCTCGAAGTGAAATGTCGAGGCATTAATATTATTCGAACTGTAAAATAGAAAGTAGAATCTTCTTAAAAAAGTGGAATTATTTTCAATTAGGAGAGCTTAATGGTCATTATCAAGTAATGTTGATATATGTGTATTGTTTAAAATAAGATGATTTTTATTTATTTGAAAAATTCAAAGAATATTGAACGTTCCGACTGCATAGAGTCTTCAGCAGCAGTGAAGTTACAAAATTAGCATAATTAGTTGAATCAATGAAATAAATGAAAATATAAATAAAAAGGAAATGGTTTGAACCATTCCTTATAAAATAAATACAAATATTAATAAATAAATATGAAGTTAATAAAAAATAAAAGCTAAAATTGAAACAGGTTATATTAAAGTTGAAATGTATAAATTAAGTCAAAACAATATAAAAGATAAATTAAATACAATAAACATTATTAACAAGTTTTAAACATAGAGAAAATAACATAAAAGTGTCAATTAATATATAAAGAAATGTCCATAATCTATTTGTCATTCAAAGAATTAAGTCAGAAGTAATAAAAAAAAATCTAAGCGTTGTCACAAAGAAAGTTAAAAAAATGGGAAAAATTCTAGAAATAATATGCATAAATCAGTTTGTAATAAAGTTCAAAGACTTATTTTACTTTTAATAATGTCATTTAACTAAACTTTTGATACATCTTTGAGTTCACTTTTGTTTCTGATTTTTGCGGATGCTGTGACACAGATTGTAGAGGAAAAATGACCTAAGAACTATATGTACAATACAATGTGCGAGGGTAAACATTCAATCATATATTAGTATTAGAAA
>Ga0157364_1001934_pt1 | contig 18521 bp, 4 predicted proteins | sample AttsexASBM2_FD_111476 | JGI IMG/M metagenome (GOLD analysis project Ga0157364, IMG submission 111476) | Fungus gardens microbial communities from leaf cutter ant in Ribeirão Preto, State of São Paulo, Brazil - Atta sexdens ASBM2 | ecosystem: Host-associated > Fungi > Mycelium > Unclassified ...
TCGCCGGTTCATTGACGACAATTTTGACCTGAGTGACAAGAAGCACGAAAATCGGCCCAGTAAGGTTGAGGACTGTCAATTGCAGGCTCTTTTAGACGAGGACGATACTCAATCGCAAAAATGAGTGGTTTGATGAATGGTTTGCCTCGAAAGATGAGGAATTTTTTTGGCTTGATATACAAATTGCCCGAAAGATGGGAAAAATGTATAGTTAGCGAGAGCAAGTGAATAAATTTGTTTTTGCTTCCTAGGAAAAAAAAAATGTGTTTTTCTGACTAAAAAACAGTGGATTTAAGCTTATACCCCTGGCGAGAAAAACGACACGAAAGGATGTCTTTAATAGTATCTTATCGGTAGTTGAGATTATTTGAAGTTGTTACTATTATTTTTAATTTTTGCACAAAAATTCATACTTCATTCAAATTCATATTTTTATACTAAAAATAAAAATAAGAGGAACAACTTTCAGTAGCCTTAACTTTGATTACGTGATGTCAAGTTAATGATTTTGAATAATATTCAGAAGGTTTTAGCCATCAGTCGGACACTTTGGATAATATAAATGCCTGTAACTTTGAAATCTCTAACTTGGAAAATATTTAATACAAAATATCATTGTTATGATTTTGATGAAGTTCTTTCGAGAGTAACGTCTTTTTCAAGAAGTTAGCTACAAAAATATAGATATAGTAAAAAATTAGATATTCCTTTACAAAAATTTCAAATAACTTTGACCTGATCTTAAGGACAGAAGGACTTCTCAAAGCCAACTAAAGTTATTAACTTCTCTCTCTCTCTCGAAGCCAAAACTTTTGATATAATTTTGTCTTAAAGTTACAGATTTTGAGAAAATGGATTATATAAGTTAAAATAGTTTGTCTTGATGATATTTTCCTTTTCTTTCCTTTTTTTTCATCGAAGTATAGCAGATAATGATTTTGATGGATTATTCGACAACATATAATATAATTGTTACTGATCCGCGCGTGTCTATTGAAACATTGTTTCAGACTGTCGCGTACCGTGTTCGATGAACATGACCATATCAATGTCGGTAAGAAGTTCAAAACTGTGATGCGCGTATGTTTCAACATCGCGCCCTATGTAAAACCCGGTACGGTATAATAGTACGCGGGATCAAGTCCATAATTAGTTATGCAACTATCATGAAAGTTTTCAGATATGTCAGCAACAAGATGGCAGATGTTTCAAGATACAGATCTCTATAGTCACCGAGCGTTTGGATGGAGAATGTGTTACCACACATACAGCGTGCGTAAAATCACTCACGGATACGATGTCGCTTGTCAACGAACTGTAAAATGATTCACGCCATTATAACTCGGTTTTCTCCAACTTTTTGCAGTCAATGTACTTATATAGAAATATACCTTCAACGTATCGAAATCTTTCGCGCTGAGATCAAAAAATTCTGATTGAATAATTTTTAGTTTGTCGTTATTGAGATACGATGATTTATCAAAACTAGAAATTTATATGAATCAATAAAACGCAATTATACATAAATTTTTTAATCAGTTTTGTCTCTGGTTCTTTCGACACTAATCGAAAGTTGTGAGTTTTTTGTCACTCTGTACAAAATAAACAATATTGTTCATTGATGGTGCATTTAATTCACAGTAGAGAATTTGAATTTTGAAATGTGCTTATTCGCAATGATATATGAGTTGTCTAGGTGGATACTTTTACAGCATATTAAATAAAGAAACATAGCTAATGTGACTTAAATTTGTTAATCAGATATATACTCCTACTATTCAAACGTGAATTTTTAATAATAAACAAAAAAAATAAAAATTCAAGAAAAAAAAACTAAAATTCCATGATTATAATTACTTTGCGAAACATTTTTTAAGCTATTTGCTTAAATCTCGTCGAACTATCCCAGATTTTAAAAAAATCAGGTTTCCACAGGTCAATTTATTGTTGAAAAAATGTAAATTTAGCAAATTTTAACACACGAAATCAAATACACGCGAATCACCAAGTGGCCCGATTTTCTCTATTCGATTGCATGCCTTTCCTCACTCCACGCGGCGCACTGCCACCCTCGCGTTCTTCAACTTTTCAATGGTTTCAACAACAAATTCGATTCTTCCGTGACGAATTGGTGCCAGACAGAATTCTTAATCTTAAAAATTAGAGCCACAATGATTTTTTGAAAAATTGTTATTTCGGCTCCTAATAATCGGAGGATAATCTTTTTTTTTTAAATTCGTAGAAAAATGTCAGATATCGAATGCTTCACACGGCTATTTGATATGATGCATATTAACGAAATTATTTCCATTTTTTTATACGAAAAAAGGTACCCTCTTTTTAAAGTCATTTTATAAGTTTAACTGCAAAAAATCATTTTGTTATTAAGTGTACGTGATAGTGCAACTCTTGAAGAAGAAAAATCATCCCTGTAAATTGCTATGCGACTGCTCAAAGATGAAAAAATTAAGTTAGCAGATAGATTTTTAGTGAACAAATGGCTTTTTCCAAAAACTAATGAACATTTCAGACTTGTTCAGAGAGATTTGTTCGTTATTATGAGGACTACATTTTACGAGAATTTCAAAGCTTTGCGTTTAAATCTGAATAAAGAGCGAGTGATAAAAATGCCTCTTTATTTCTTTTCGAATAATTCTTTTCTAATAAATCGATTTTAATGTGTTCTACGTCTCATTTTGTAGTTATTTCGAATACCTACATTTTTTTATACCGATTTTTTTTTTCATATAATATCTTTCGTTCAATATCTTTCGTTTTATAAGCGAAAAACGTGCTTTTTGCAACTATTCGATTTTTTTTTCGCATATTTTCTTCATAAGTCTCGAGTCTCGAATTTCTTTTCTGATGGCCTTTCGAGTCTTTCGTGGAAAAAAATGCTAGTTTATAATTTTCCGATAAAATTCTACTTCTATTGAACTATTCTTGCTACTCGAGTTTATGAAGGGGAGGATATATAACGCGCGTGAAAAATCGTAAACAATTAAATATCTCGTAAACTGTTTTAACATTATTTATACTATTCTGGATTAAGGGGAGGAGAGGGATATACTATTACTACAATTTATTAAATCTTATATGTTATTTAAAATGCCCCCCACTCCTTATTGATGCCTAGGGCCGCCGAGATTACTGAGGAGACATTTTCGGTCGCTTAAACAAGTGTGAAAAGGAGCTCGCTGTCTCGTTCAATCTTGACGCGCCGCACAAACATGGGTTCGTGCTTGTATAGCGCCGCACCACGATAAATGGCCAAAATTTATACCGTGGAAAAGTGACGTTTTGATGACAAAATTTATGTTGCGTGCCATTTCGTTATTTTTGCTTAATTATAAAAATGTGACTTGTTTCGTACTTACTAAAGTTATCTTGGAATTTTATATGTATATTTTACTCGTTTCATACACTTGTCGTGTGTTTCTATTCGAATATAAGCTCATTTTGTGTTTTTTATCGTATGAAAATTAGAGCGTAAATCGAATATAATAGGAGAATAACAGAAGTATAAACGAAACTTCTAGAAGGCGAAAACATTAAAAGAAGCGTAAATGCTTCTTTTACATTTCATTGTTTCAATTTTCGCCCTCTATGAGTTTACGCTTCTATTACATCTGATTTTCAATTACATCCGATTTATGCTCCGATTTTTATTTTCATCAGAGCTGTCAAGGGAGGAAAAGACATTAATTTTTACAAATAATCTCATCATTTTGTTTCATCCAATTTGTCTTTATATAATAATGGCATGCAATATAAATTATCGTCATTCCTTGCTTCTGACGTCAGGATTCCAACATGGCCGTCGCGACTAGTCAGAAATCTTAAAACCGGTTTTATAAGTCTACATTCTTTGCTATCAGATGTAGAGAAACAGCTACTTATGATACCGAAGTAAACTACCGTTTACACGACATTTTTTATTAGTAGTTTATTAGTAGTTTATTAGTTATAACTAATGTTATTAACGTGCTGTATAAATATAGTCTATTTCGCTGGCTTAATCGAAGTTCTATATGTATAATTGTCAGAATGATAAATCGAGTGTGATTAGTCTATTTTTCATAAAATCGATCTGAAATTGTCCACTCATAAATTGAAAGTTTTAACAACTTCTTTAATTATGATTATGAAACAAAGTTAATAAACAAAAAGAACTCCATATCAATAAATTATAATTGTAAACAATATTTTCATATTTCACATTTAAATTGAAAAATTAGTTTTGGAGAATCATACTAATAAAATTTCGCTTCGGGTATCAACTTACTGATATAGTGATTTTCATAGTTATTAATAAAATCGTTTTTGGATAGTTGCGATATACTTTTTCTGTGTGTCTTCCGGTACTGTAATACCTTCAGAATCTCAAGGTCGCAGCATGAGTTACACTATTGGAAGAAATTGGCAGAAATTGGTTTTGCTTGAAACTCTAATGGGGTTAATAGAGAGTAGTCGTCATCGTCATCGTCGACGAGGCTGTTCGCAGCTGCTGATGTCAACAACGACAAAGCAAAAATCACTTCACAACGATTATATATCCTTCATCCTTCCAAAACGTCGCTACAATGCCTAAGACCTATATTTCTCCTATCCAATTAGAGATCCGTTTTTTGTCGCTGCACTAAACTACATTAAGGACGTTCTCCGACTGCAGTTGTGCTCAATCTAAAATTTATTTGCATCCACGCAGTCGCCCCCATACACAGAAAATAATTAATTGAGTATCACTCCGCTTTTTGATTCTGCCCCTTATGCGCAGAAGCGCAAAAATGATCCTACTGCGTCACTCCGTGCGATACGGCAACGCTGCATTCTCCGCGTCTTTATACTCGTTCGTTGAGTTAGAGGTTATAGACACTGTAGACATTAAGAGCACAGGATTAATTCGATAGGGCTGTGAGAGAGAACGATTTGAAACGAGACGTGACGATTGACCGAAGTCGAGCGAATCGGACTTGTCATGGTGGAAGGGATAACATGAAGTTTGTTCGCATCGCATTCAATATGCTCTTATTTACTCCAATACGCTCATTAGAGTGAGTAGGAACTGTGGCAGGAGCATGTTGGAACATGTTGGAACATGCGACACGAACAAAACTATGGTGTGTTCAGTTTGCAAGCTTCTCTCTCTAAATCTCCGTCTCTTCTCTGTCTTTGAACGTCCGTCGGCGAATCAAGCTATCAACTGTAAAACGCCAAATATAGGACGGTATTCATAATCCGTTTTTATTTTAAAACTGTTTTAAATAATGTCTTAAAGTGCTAATACAGTTCTCGGATTGACTTATGACATCTTAAAATTATACTTAAGATAGTCTTAAATGTAAAAATCGGCTATGAATACCGACCTGTTTCACGTCGTGAAATTAGTATTGAACTTTCCTTGTTTAACACACTTTATATTTCTCTTTTTATAAAAAGAGAACCTAAGATGCATTATGATATGTATCAAATAAGGAAAGAAGCTTTATCTCTTAGCAACATCGATAGACAGAGAGAGCGGAGATTTAGAGAGAGAGAAACTTGCAAACTGCGCACACCATGTTATCCCTTCCACCATGGGACGAATGTCTTGCCTCGTTTCGGGTGTTGCTTCACCACGATTATATTTTAAAAAATGCATGGCTGTGCATTTGATATCATAATTTAGTCTCTTTATTCGTCTGGATGCAAATTCGACATCTGGATGCGAATTCTAAGCCACTTGCAGCATGGTTACTAGCATGAAGAGGGCATAAGAAGGTACATACACTATGTCCATACGATAAGTTCATATCCGTGTACACTTGCATAAGTACTGTATGTCCGTCTATGCTCTCTTCATGCTAATAATCATACTACATGCAGCCCGGAATTTGCATAAGTGTCTGGACGTCCGTGTGACGTGGGAACGCCGTAGTCACAAACGCCAGTGTCTGAGAAGGCACTTTTTTTGATTGCATCTTTTTTTCTTTTTCATTATACCTACCAGTTCTTTCAAGGTGACTGATATATTGCATTCCTACTTTACGATTTCGTTACTAGCTAAATTGTCTCTGCTGACAGTAGCAAAAGCCAAAAAAGAGAAGAAAAAGAAGAAGTTACGATGACCATCGAAGACCGAAGCATTTTTCTGATTAGTCACGACTGCGATTTTTACGTTTTTCTCTGTTTTACCCTATGACACAACTACTTCTCGTTACGTTTCGTTACATTTCGGTCTCTACTATAACTCTTAGGGGCTGATATGTAATCGTGATATTGGATAAACAGAGAAAAATGTAGATGAATGTGATTGGTGGGAAAATGAAAACCGTGTGGAAAGTCGTGCGCTCCTTGGTAGAGGAGGAGATAGGGTGAAATCCGCTTTTCGTGGAAAGTCGTACGCACATAAACACATAAGATAGCATTAGCTATATATATCTGGGTTTAGCAGAACAGTGCGATAGATAAAATATCGAGGTAACATGTCCTTCTCTGCGCGCGCATTTTGATAGTAAACTTTGGTAATATTTAACAAGAATTCTATCTTCTTCACCAATTTTGATGAAATTAGACTTATTCGATGCGTTTTTGCACGAAATAAACAAATTTGGCAAAAAAACCGCGTCGCCTCGTAGATCGGGATATTAATCGTTGAAGTTAATGAAGATTCAGATTAGGAAATCTGTTACATCTATGGCATAGAGAAACATGAGAACATATAAGAGGCTTGAATAAATATTTTCTGTTTTTCTTAACTTCTTAATATATTCCCCGGATTTAGTTTTCTGACCCCATTTTTGAGGAGTCACAGTACCATGCGTATTAATTTAACTTTAGAGTTTCTTCGGGAAGCAGAAGCTCGCTTATATTTTTGCGTTTGGTAATAGTTTACATTCTTACTCCTTGAGGTGCCTTTACATTACAGCGTCAGCGTTGAGCGTTAGAGCATGCGCAGTGATATATTTAATAATTTTACTGTAATTTAATGTACGAGATATACTAATAATGAAATCTTGTAGTTTACACTGTTTAATGTAAACAAATATAAATTTTAAGCATTATATGTTAGGATAGTAATCAAAAGTGTATATCAAAACATAACCTCTCATAATTTATCAGTTTCAAGAAGCTGCGCAAAAGATTATTACACAGGATCTGGAGATTCAAACTTCTGCGCAATAATCAGCAATAATCTTCTGCGTAGATGTTCGATGCTCGACACTTGCATGTAAAGGCAACCTTTAGAGTTTATCAACTCGAAGGGATCTACAGTTTAATCCGCCGAATCCGAACGGTAAACGCGAAAAATCATGTATATAAGGCGCAGAGAAATCAAACCTGGATTCACAGATCACAAGTCAATTGTATTGAACAGCGAGCTACTCGGCGCCCCATTTTTTAATTCCATCAAAATCGATGAGATAGAATTTTTGAACATTGCCTTTTTACTTTTATATCTTTTTTTTTTTTTTCAATAATATAAATGTCAAGATGCGCACGCAGAAAATGATAGGTTGCTCCAATATTTTGCCTCTCACAAAGTTCTGGCAAATCCAGCATGTGCTATAGAAAAGTATATGGATGAATTGGGTCTATCTTATATGTCTATACATACGTCCCTAGGCAGGGGGAGGATCTCTTTACGCATAGAACAGCATGGAAAGCTTACATAAGCAAGGAAGGATATAGAATAATTTTTGATATTATATATAGCTGAAATATGACGTTAGTTTTTCAAACTTTTTTTGTTAATAACTTCTTAATAAATAACGAGCGACGGTTAAAAATTGAATGTTACTCAACCTATTGAATGTTACAGGGTGATAATCTTGACAACATATGTCAAGATTAAGTTCATCGGAGGATGGTCTGTATCTCTGCATAATTAATTAATTTTTTATTCAAGTTTGATCAAACTATTGCTAAATCTTTTATTAATAATTAAAAATTATATAGGACTCTTCAATACTTAACAAATTAAAAAAAATATGACGTGAAGTAGGAATCAGCGCGGTACTTCTAGTGCGCAAATGTAATTATTGAAAACAATTTAATAAATCATCAATTTTAAATACACGTCTCGGCTTAAAAGCTCGGCTTTAAAATTATTCTCAACGGCAATAAGATGAGTATATTTGATAATTCATTCACGTGCAAACAACTATGATGCAAGCTATCAACCATATCAAAAAGATTTATCAAGTCACAGTTGACTGGACGGAAAAAAACAGGAAAATCTTCATGAATAAGGCTATAATAAAGACTATAATAACAGCCATCAAAGAAAGAGAATCACATTTATTAAATTAGTAAAGTGGCTATAGCTTAAAAGTATACTCTTAAAGGTATACTCTTGTCAATTGAGAAATAAAAAAAAATGAATTTTCGTGAATTTTTTTCAGAAAAGTATATGCATATTTGTATGAAAGATTTTATGTTCGAATCTACTTTGACAAAGTTTTCATATTATATTTCTTTATGTAAAAATATTAATTAAATGATAAGTTATAGCTAATGTTCGGAAAGCCGTTTTCCAAAACGCGTTTTGCGGTGACTGCCATTCGGAAACAGGTTATCTAAAATGAAAAAATCCGAAAGATTTAGTTAATATATGAATTTATCTAGTCTTTAATCGTTCGAAAAACTGAAGTACAATAAAATGGCGGCTATTCAAAGTTGAATTTTCAATTTTTATAAAAAAAAAACGAACATTTTTCGTCCATTAAAAAAAAAGAACGCATTAGAAAAAAAATCCTTCTATTAAAGACTAGATTTGCATGTTTAAAAAAAGCATGTAAAATTTCAGATTGATCAATGTAGTGATTTTTGAGATATTTTAATTACCGATTTTGAAAACATAGTTTTTAGAAAAACGCATTTAAAGTTTCAAGTACAGTATATTACTAAATAAAAAATTTTTCAGAGTCATCTATTCGAGGATCATATAGTACATCCTCTCTTGAAGTTAATGCTTCTAAAATATCAATTTGTTGCCAACAACGTATTCTTTCCTTTTTTCCTTCACGCTAGATTGCTAGGAGTATTTCGACGTATACTCAAGATCATATATCTCCATGAAAATATAGCGGATTAACTTGAAATTTCCAGAGAATATTTCAAACATTATATACTTTAACAAAATGTGATTTTTGAAAAATCGACTTTTTTGAAATTTCTAACTGAATATACCCCCTTAAATTGACATAATTCGTATAGTCACAAACAACAGTTAACTGATTTAAAAACTGCGATTCTCTTTCTTATTATTATAGTCTTTTAAAAAAATTTTTTAAATGATTGTGAAAGATGTAAGCGATAAATAAAGTAACAGAAATATATTTAAATAACAGTCAAATAAAATTTTTTCGTCAAATAATATGGAGCGAAAATTAACTGCTGTTCCCACTTCTATGACAATAAGACAAATAATGATAAACGTGTCACAACTGATATCAATACAACTTGGAAAATGTAATCAAAGATACTGTCATAAATACAATAATATTGTATGATATATAATATTGAGAACCAAAGTATATGCATAATCTAAAAAATTCATCTTCAGTATTTTTTGAAGATTTAAACTCATTTTCTGCATTTTAATATGAAGTAATTTAGCTAGACGTTAATCTTTTGTAATTCTTTTCTATATTCAAAATCTTAACGCCATTCCACTCAAAATCATGTTGCAATGTATCTTATAGTCTATAATAACTGATAAGGGGAACGTCAGAAATAGTATCCTTAGATTTAGATGCCAATTTTTTTGATAACTATACAGGTCAGAAAAGAAATTCCGTGTTTGGCGATTTTTTTCACATAGGCCATAATTTTTCAGTTTTAAGTTTTGAAAAGAGACCGCGCTTTGGACAGCGTAGATGAGCCGTTCCATTAACATACTTCAAACAGTACGACAGATCTTGAACTCGCATTTTTTGATTTTCAATACGAGTACGTAACCATCTGAGCCAATCATGCTCAAATTAACTGCTTGCAAAGCAGTCAAGCAGCATATCAATGGAACGACTTATTTACGCTGCACCTAAAGCGGACGAATTTAGAAATTCGAAAAAGGCCAAACACAAAATTTTTTTTCCCGTATTCTAAAATACGTGATTTCAATTGCTTTGTTCAATTGCTTTACATAAGATGCATCATAGATTATTATACGAAATTTTATAAATTATGCTTTCTCTGGGGGAACCAATTGAGTCTTTCTGGACTTTAAAATAGCGAAGTTTACTAAGACTATAGAAGGAAATTTTTGAGACAGAATATTTGTAATTTGTGTGACAGAATGATATTTTTGAATTTATCTGAAATTGAATTAACAAAGAGAATTATTAATCATAAAAATTTCTTATTCTGAGATTTGTTTATCCTTATTTATGATGTTTTTATTTTTTATTTTAATCTGTGAGAAATGGTAAAAATAAAATCCAGAGGATAGTCATTATTTAATGAAATCTTAATAATTAGTTTTAGATTTTAGATTGATGAAATTCAGGATCCGAGAAAAAAACACTCTTCTTTTTTGAGAGATCGAATTCTTAGATAAAAAATTCAGCTGTCTCCTTGAAAAGGTAGATTTTTAAGAGTTTTTAATATAAAGATTAAAAACTCTTACTAAGTTATGTTGCATTAAAATGATCGTATCCAAAAAATTAACTTTGTCAACCTCAATTTTTGTAAACTGTAACCTTGGATATACAGAATTAAATAAATTTAAGAAAAAATATTAATTGCAGCAATGGCAATTGCCGCAACGATATCATTAATATAATAAGACTTAATATAATAAGACTTAATCGGAAAACCAATACTTTCCAGTACTTTCCTCCAAATTTTATATAATCATATCAGCGATAACAGGCGATAATGAAGAACGTTGGAGAGATTCGAAGTTTTGTTTATAAATTTGATTGTCAAATGTAAAGAAGGTACACTGAGAAACCCATTTAGTTGAATCAACCAAGGATTTGTTTGCTCATATTCAAACAAGAAATTAATTGATGCAATAAAATAATTTAGTTGATGCTAAAAAAAAATATTATTGTAATTTTACTTTTTTCTGATAAACATTGACATCTGATAAAGTTGTTTACAATAATCAAATGTTTGGCTTCAACTAAATTATTTTATTGCATCAATCAAAGATTTATTTGCCCATATCCAAAGAAGAAATTAATTGATTCAACTAAATGGGATTCTCAGTGTAGATTCAAGAACAAACTGAATTGCAAGTAAACATTCATTTTTAGGAATATTCCAATGTTCCGAAATAAAATTCCATCTGTTAGAAATAGTCTTGATAGCTAAGAGATTAACAAAGAACGAAACCACATTTGACGATATGATAGTTGTTATTAATATAAAGTTCGTAACTTATTTGCTAAAGCTATTGTTAATGTAGCTCCATGCTTTTGGAATATTTTTTTAAATGATTTTGTGCAGGAGCGTTACAATAAAGATATTGTTATGCTCGCGATACGTTATTCGTTTCGCGTAATCAAATCGCAATATATAAAGAATATCAATAGATGATATAATTCTGAAGGAATCGGCTTATGTACCTTCGGGATACCATAGGCTCTAGAAAATAACTACAATAGATTGAATAAACATTCACAAAGATTAGCACATTCATGATATGTACCTTTGACATATGTTGTTAAACCATTATGGAAAAAACTATCAAAATTTGAGTATCTACACTCAAATTTGAGTGTTAACATTCAATTTTAAGAGTTTACTCTCAAATTTGGGTATTATATACTTAAATTGTGTCTTTACACTGCAGATTAAGTATTTAAACATTGAGTAGGTGCATCCAAATATCGAGTATTTATATTTAAAATTGTTGAGTTGATTATATATTGAAAAATTGAAAGTATACACTCAATGACTGAGTGTTCATATTTAAGTTTGCACACTACAAACATTTAAAAATTTACTCTCAATACTTGTATATGACAATCAATAGATGAATGTAAATCTTAAAATATGGCTTAAAGTGTTTTTGAATGTTATTTTCAAAATTGAGTGTTAATTTTTATTGAATATTAACGCTAAAATGTTGAATATATGGATGTTATAGATTCATTTATAAAAGTAATATATTTAACTAATTAAAAGTAATATATTTAACACGTGAAACGTTTTTTTGATAATATCTGACCAGATATGTCACAGCTATACACCCATTAGCATTAAAAATTCGTGGGTCATCGAAATAGCAGTTCCCGTATGATTACAGATTTTAACAGATTTTAACATTGTTGGACATACAAAATTGGATGGGTGACTTAGGAAAATAAGGGAATTAAATCTCAAATGAGGGGAAAGCGTTTTTTTTTTCAAATTATAATACGTATTTTAGCAATAAAAATTAAGTAATTTTATAGAATAAATAATACAATTTTAAGAGTAACACTCACAAGTTAACTTTCAAGTTGAGAGTAACGCTCAAATTCCGCTTCCGAAATAATTCTAAATTAAGTATAAACACTCAAATTTTGATTTTTTTTTTTCATAAGAGAGGTCTTAAGTGACTTCTAACAGATTTTAGCCGTCGCTCGTCATGCATTAAAAAATTATTAACAAAAAGAAGTTTAAAAATGATATCTTATTTCTCTTATGTTAATAACTATCCCCTCTTCTCTTTATATAATGACTTTCCATGCAAAGCGAGATCCACATCACACCTTCCCCGCTTAAAAAATCTCTTAGAGAATTACATTCTCTAAGAAAGAGGGTGGATTTTGCTTGACGTGGAAAATCATTATGTAAGGAGAGAAGGATTTAGAATAAATTTTAACATTATATATGTAGTAAAGATGTTATTTTTTAAACCTTTTTTATTAACCTTTTAATTAATAACGAGCGAGAACTAAAATCTATAGAAAGTCATTCAGAGTGATGACCTTGACAATATGTCAAGATTATTGATTTTTGAAAATGCTGATCTTTTATGAATATTTACTATAGATTGTCTTATAGATAATATCAAAGATATAATCTTTTATATTTCTTCTATGTTTATTGCATTATTATTATCACAATCAACGATTTGGTTCGGCGTTGCTGATGACAACGACGACAAAGTAAAAATGGCTTTGACAACATTTCTTATTTGTAACGTCATTACTTTTTTCAAAAACGACTTATTTTTTTTCAAGTGTAACAGTAATGGTAACGAGTCGTTACTTGTACCGTTAGTTCCCTATTTATTTATTTTAATTATTTTCTTATTTTATAATTTATTCTTAATTTCTTAAAAAATATTTTGTACTTAATATCTTACTCTGTTCTAATAGACACTGCCAGCCAATATTGAAAATATATAATTTACATTACATATACATATATTATAAATTTTTGATACAGACAATAAATATTGAAATACACATAATAGTAACTCTGGTGGAAATAAATTGCTGAAATTGCTGAAAATCGCTGAAATCTCTATCAATTGACTCATTTTATTATGATTTATCGAATTTATTATGATTACCGAAATGTGTCTATTGATAAAGATTTCACCGATTTATTTTCACCAGGGAACATTAACATTTAAAAATAATATTTAATCTATTATCTGTTTAATCCAAATTCTTATAAAAATGAATATATTAAAATAACGATATTAAGAAAATAAAGAATTAGTAAGTAGATAAGTTTAATATAGAAAAAACCTTGATCTATACAAATTAGTTAGTAGAGAGTTCGAATATTTATTTCACATTTAATATTAAATTAACCCTTATTGTACAACAATATTTGGTGCCTCATCCATACAAATGGAGGTCATTGAATCCATTCATTTTTTTTTATTCAGAATGATTAAAAAAATCTCTAAAAATTTACCAACATACTTTCAACTTTCTAAAATAAATATTGAAACTTCATTTTAGAAAATAATAAAATGTAGTATAATTTATAATTATCGAAAGACTCAAAGAAATTTGCACGAACAGGAATCGTCCGGTCATTAGTAGTAACTCTCACTTGTAGGATAAGGGTTAATTATCAACTAATGTAATTTTAAAATCTAATAACTTATTTTAGTATCATGATGGAATTAGACGAGGTGTTTTATTGCGCATAATATAGCGACATGATCAATCAAAAATCGTTAGCCTAAATGTTAGCGCGATTTTCATCTTTCTAAGATATGAAATATGTCAAATATGTGAAATATATCAAATATATTTTTTAATACGATATGTCAAATATATAAAAACTTGAAAAAATAAAATCGAATCATCAAACATTACTTTCACGTCAGTTGCATTTAGAGATGAAATGCGTGAACACCATTATTTTGCTACTGCGCATCTTCAGGAATAACTTGTCTAATTTCACCATGTTTTAGCATTATAAAAAAAAAAATAACGAAAAAGTAACTTGTAAATTGTTGCTTTTTAAGTAATGATAATGGTAACACGTTACTTTTTTGAGGTAACGCACACAATCCTAATATAGAATATGAGATACACCCACACATCCATGCTGATTTTCCACCTAGTTCGAGGGTTAAAGAAATTACAAATTGAATGGATATCTCAATTTAAGACGATCCTGACATGAATTAATTCTTGTGTATAGCACATAGAGTACTTTGGTATGTCTTCTTCAATTATGGTTGAGGCAGAGCTGGCAGGAAAGAACAATAAAATCATTTTATATTTTTAAGAATGCAATGCATTTTTAAAAGCTAAAATTATTATTATGTGTTTTAATATAGCCAGTATATTTCTTTTGTGATAAAAATATAATTTGACATATATAATAATGAAGACGGGGTATTTCGAAAAATATTACATGTGTTTGGAAAATCTAAATATGTATTATAAAGTACATAAAAAATTTTGTAAACAATATGTTTTATTGTTTCGATGCTTAGAATCAAATCTGCATGAATATTAACTTTAAGATGTTGTTTTAAATTTTTAAATATCACACAGAATACAATATATGGCACTTAATAAAATACACATCTCTAAAATTTTTATATATGTTTAATAACATTTCAATGAGAATCGATTCCGGATAGTTGTGATATACGTATTATATGTATATACGTTTCTTATATTATGAAATAATATAATAATGGAGTTTTAACAGATGCAGGGCCGAATTTAGCCTCTAAGCAATGAAATTTTTGTCGCCTCCATTCAACTCTCGAACAACCACGTTGGCGAAACGAACCTAAAAAAAAAGATTATCTGCAAGGATTGAGAAATTTTAACCATCTATTTTGAAACTATCGATAAAATCATCGTGTCGAAAATGAATATGAAATGTATCCATACTGGGAACTGCCAGAATTAGTTTTTAGAACGAATACGCATATTTTACACTGGTGTAAGTATTGCACCATCAACGAGATAGGGCCTAAGCACAAAGATGATCGTAACTTCAGTTACTATAATACGTGAAACATAAGTCGTAGGTTTAACATTTTGTGTTGGCCTACAACTACGACTCACGTTTCAAGATTCAGTTACGACTGTCTTTGTGCTAAGGCCCATATTGTTAACATTCTATGTTCATTTCATAAATACATAATATTTTTTTTACCCAATGCGCTTGTGAGAGTGAGTAGGAGCTATAATAGAAGCATATTGATTGGAGCATGCAACGCGAACATATCTCTAGTGGAAAATTTTCTTAATCATTCATGAACAAACCTTTAATGGAAAATTTTCTCAACCATTCATTTGGCAAAAAATGTTTTTTTTTTAGAACTTTTTTTAAAAAAATGCCGCTATCCCCCTAAACTTGCCGCCTCTAGACATAATTTAGGTTAGTCTTTAGTGCCAAAATATGGCACTGAACAGACATTCTTTATGCTAGGTAGGCTTGAAATTCTTATCATTCTGAACAACCTATAGATTTTATATTCTGTGAATAAAAACACTGTTTTTGGGAATAATTCTACTATGGAATTCGCCACTTTGTTTTTCTATCGCACTTGACTTTTATTTAATTTTAAAATTATAAAATATTATTTATCGATTTTTGCTATTGTTTATTTATATTGTATTTATTTATTGGTCTCAATGACTACGAGAATATACATAGCACCAATCACTTTTGTCTAATAATATTAAAACCCGCTGTTAGCATATTTATAGTGATACAAAATTGCGGTATGCGGATTGCAACGATATCCGGTACAGCATTCAGACTAACAATTTACTTTTCGTTTCTTTCTTTTTTTTTGCGCAGACTATGCATTAGAGAATAATGAGTCGCGATATATGGCTGGGCTTGTTTCGCATACGTTTTATGCGAGACATTTTAATTCCTTATGAATAAAGGTAATAGGTCGTTTTGTTTTTACGAAACTTTAAGGAATCTTCCTTTGCCGAGTGCCTGCCTTCCTTTCAATATAATAAGAAGTTTCTTGTTAAAAGTAAAATCTTTCGCCTCGATCTTGTTATCCATGACTGTGCAAAGACTGTTTATTAACATTAGAACTATTAGATATATTAGAACTTAATTGAATGCAATTATGTAATTATATAATATTAGGACAAATATATCAGATCTCAAATACTTTTTGACAATATTATTATTATGAAGTAATTATCATCTTTTCTGTTTCAATGGCATTAATAAAAATTATTATGATTGTAGTAACTGCATTTTTGGACATTTTTATTTAAAATTATTTTTCAATTTATTTAATTTTTTAACGCCATTCTAAAAACGTTATTGCAACTTTAGTTTATGTAATTTTAAACTGATTTAATATTGTTATTTATCGTAATTATGATAAATAAAAAAAATTCTACGAATAGCTATTATGCAGTACTTTTTGTAAAATGTTATACTTATAGCACTTTCACTGATAAAATAGAATTATTTTATGAAATTATTTATATTACCTTTAATTAATTTTTAATATCATTTATTGCGCTTTTAAGAACTCTATAAAGAAAACGAAAAGTAGTACTAAATAAAAGGAGAAAATATTTCGAAAGGTGTGATCCTATACATATTCTCTCTCTCTCTCTCTCTCTCTCTCTCGTACATAAATTAAAATCCTAAATACCATAACGACTCACGACGTGCATTTTGAATTTATGCAAGCACTCAGTGCCACATCTCGCCGCATTATATCAGCATCTTGTGAAAGTATAGAGTGTATCATCGATATCGTCTTTCATTGAAAAGCTTCTGGCAATTTCATCCCTTCTTTTGCTGTCGATTTACTTCCACGGGTCATCATTTCGAGAGTCGCTTTCTTTTCCCTTCTCCTTTCATCCTTCTCTCTCTTTCTTTTTTTTTTCGAGACACTGATGCTCGTTTTCACTGAAAAATGAGCGCTTCTTGCGGCTGTGCGATCGTTCGTCGAATTGCGAGTCGTAAATTAGCTCGTATTTCAGACGGACGTCAGCGGAAGAGAAAAAATACGTTTCAGTGCAGAAATCCATTCCCTTTAGATGAATGTGCAGGGGGAGGAGATAGGTAGTGTAGGTGTGTTGTACGGAAGTAAAAGAAATTCGACTCTTTCGAACTCAAGTTCGAATACCGTTCGATTCTTTTTGTTGATCTTTACCACGCGATGTTCTTGCATCAATCTCCAGTCAAATTTCGGCGTACTCTCTCGAGCTCGATCAGCGTCGAACGAACTGTTGCATACATAGACGGTTACAAATTTCTTCCGAAGAATTTATTCAAGAGGAAAAATACGCTGTTGCTTCATACATGGTGTATGATTCGTCAGTCATTTTTTATTCATGTTACTGCCGATCGTGAAAAATCGGGCATTAGAAAATGCGATACTTATTTCCTGAATGATACACGGAAAATCGATTTTGCTGAAGTACCTAAATATTTAGCTAGATACACGATATACTATAAAAAGTGCAGTGTTTAAAATTACATTCCAAACATATTTTTCAAAACAAACGTTTAATAATAAAAGATGTTTTAACTTTATATGTTTTAGTATTTTAAATCTAAACACTATAGTGTTTTATGTATAATAGTATTTAAATCGCTAAAAAGTATTTATTTTTTCCTCTATTTGAGAAAAAATGTTTTATTACAACAGTTGAAAATTCACTTTTTTCGCAAATAAAAAAACGAAATATCTTATTGATATTAAATAATATTGATATTAAATATTTACGAAAGTGAAACATTTTAAAACATAAGACATTATACTTATAATGCTAAAAAGCATTTTAACAATACTAAAAAGATATCAAAAAAAGAAACGAGACATGTTGTAAAGAAGATCGGAGATAGTAGATTCATTTTTCAGTTTTGAATTTTTAAAGACGAAAGATTAAGAGACTTATCAAAAAAATGAATTCTATACTAGTTACTACATATATTTGACTATCTAATAATATTAGGTGTACAAAAAAGTTCTGAGCTTTTTTTGCAAAATTCAATCTTTTATTCAAAAACAAACGAAAAAATATTAATCAGCGAAATATTTTCCGTTTGCATCAACGACCTTTTGCCATATTTCGGGGAGCTTGCGAATTCCTTGACGATAGAAACTCACCGGCTTTGAA